>Ga0315542_1000622_pt1 | contig 22546 bp, 18 predicted proteins | sample SalMarSW160120MG_FD_202541 | JGI IMG/M metagenome (GOLD analysis project Ga0315542, IMG submission 202541) | Salt marsh sediment microbial communities from the Plum Island Ecosystem LTER, Massachusetts, United States - Salt Marsh Sediment SW1601-20 ... | reverse complement strand
CGGCGCAGGGGCTGATAGCTGGAATAAACGCGGCGCTGGCGCTTCGAGGAGGCGGGGCCTTCGTACCGGACAGGAGCGAGGCATATATAGGCGTACTCCTCGACGACCTGGTCACTAAAGAGATAAGGGAGCCTTACAGGATGTTCACATCGAGGGCCGAATACAGGCTCTCGCTGAGGCAGGATAACGCGGACGAGCGGCTTCTGAGGTACGCGGTGAGATTCGGTCTCCTGCCCCGCGACCAGTGGAAAGGGATGATCGCGGCCAGAAAAGAGGTCCAGCGGGCCAGGAGGCGTCTTGATAAGGAGAACGTGAGCGCACATGATGCGGGGACGATGCGCGCGGCCAGGCTCCTGCAGAGGCCGGGCGTAAGTCTGGACGACGTGGAGGCGCTCCTGCCCGGCGGACCCCTGGGGTTGGGCAGGCGTGAGAGGGAGACGCTCGAGATCGACACCAAGTACAGGGGATATATCCAGAGGCAGGACAGGGCGGCCGAAAAGTTCAAGAGGATGGAGAGAAAGCGGATCCCGGAGGACTTCCGGTACGGGGATATCGAGGCGATGAGCACTGAGGCGAGAGAGACCCTCGAGAAGTTCCGGCCAGAGACTCTCGGAAAAGCGGCAAGGCTCGCCGGTGTAAGGAACGCGGACGTGTCGGTGCTCATGGTATTTCTCGAGAAGGCGGGGGCCTGGAGGGGCGGCGATGAGGGATAGGGCGCAAGAAACCTGGAATAGGGTGCTCGAGGAGCTCGGCGGGGCCGAACCGCCGGAAAAGCTCAGGGAATATGTCGAGGAGCTGGTGATATGGGGCGCCCGCATCCACCTTACCGGAAGGGAAAAGATGGAGGGGGCGATTGCCGCCCAGATCTCGGATTCGCTGCTGATGCTGGAACTCGCCGGGGACGGGGGCGATATCGCAGATATAGGCGCGGGAGCCGGGTTCCCGGGGGTCGTATGGAAACTCATGCGGCCTCGCTGGAGGGTGACTCTCTTTGAGAGAAAGCAGCGCCTTGCCTCGTTCCTGGCCAGGACCGCCGCCGTGCTGGAGCTCGAGGGGATCTCGGTGATAGCGGAGGACGCCGCGCGCTACCAGGCCGCCGGCGGATTCGATGTCGTCACTTCAAAGGCGGCCGGACGCCTTGGCGAAGTGCTTCCCCTCGTGGCCGGGCTGCTACGAAGCGGTGGGATATACGTCACTGCAAAGGGCGAGGGATGGGAAAGCGAAATGTATGAGGGATCGGGGTTCTCGCTAGCCGGGAGGATCCCGCTCGGGGGGGGGAGGGGCGAGGCGATCTCGCTCGTCCCGGACCGGGAGGAGACCTAGTTTCACGTGAAACACTCGTGGCTGTTTCACGTGAAACATGCATTCCTCGAAAGACCACGATTTTTTCATTGCTTTACACCTCTGCTGTTCATATAATGCCGCAAGCCCCACTATATTTCTCCAGGAGGCGTCCATGCGAGGCAATATCAGTTATATCTTGATGTTACTGTTCTTTTCCACAACGGTCACGCTGGTTCCGGGATGTGATGAGACTCTCGATTTCGCGAACAACCCTCCTGGCGGGCTTTCCATATCCAGGGACAAGTGCTATCTCGGCCCGAATGATACCGTCGTTCTGACCGGTCAGGCCACTGACAGCGATGGAGACGAGATAAGCTACAGCTGGACCGCCGGGGAGGGCACGCTGACTCCCGCGGACGGGAAGGGTCAGGTCGTCTCGTGGCGGGCGCCAGACAGCCACGGCACATACAGGGTCACCCTTCACGTCACAGACGGGCTCGACTCTGCGGCAAAGGGGATAGATCTCGACGTGGGGAGGAATCTCGACATCCTTCACGAGGGCGGAATCCTCGACCAGACCGACTATCCCTACATAGTTCCGAACGCGCTGCCGCTATATATAAGCGAACTGATCTCCATCACGATCCAGGAGGGCGTGACGATCGTCTTCAACCAGGGTACGGGCGGGCTCAATGTAAGCGGCACGCTGATAATCAACGGGACAGAGCAGAACAGGGTCCTCTTTACGCCTAACGTATGCCCGGGTGACGACCGCGTCTTCGGCGGGATAGAGTTCAACGGGGACATGGCGTCCGGGACTATGAGCTACGTCACGATAACATCCGCAGCCGATGGTTTAGCTGTCAAGGATGGCGCATCGCTGACGGCCGACAATCTCATCCTGGACCGGGCGTCGGGCGCGGGGTTGTCGGTGGAATCCGCTGCCAGCGCCACCATTTCGGACGCGAGGATATGGGATAACGGTTCAGGCGTATACGTCGCTAACGGCACGCTGCATATGAGCAATGCGACAGTTAGATACAATGTGAATTACGGCTTCTCGATGATCCGTACCGCCGGCGTCTTCGATGTCGATATCACGGACTGCGAGATCGCGAACAACACGCAGAACGGGTTCGTCCTGGCAGGCGATGCGAGCCCGGTGGTGCACAATTGTTCGATATTCCTAAACGGCCCGACGATGGAGGACCTCAGGACAGTGAGGTTCATCAACACGTATTATGGAATGACGCCCGTCGACATGACGGGGAATTTCTGGGGCGTTACAGAAGCGTTCGAGATACAGGCGCAGATAATAAGGGAAGGCGCGAACGGCACCGTGGACTTTTCCGGATGGCTCACAGAGGAACCTTCCGGCAACTGACGGAGAAGAACAGGACGGGAGAGGAATGGGAAAGGTCATAGCGATCGCCAATCAGAAGGGCGGCGTAGGCAAGACGACGACGGCGGTAAATTTGAGCGCCAGCCTCGGAGTGGCGGAGAAAAAGGTCCTGCTCGTCGATGCCGACCCCCAGGCGAACGCGAGCAGCGGGCTCGGGGTAAGGCTTTCAGAGGGAGAGGACACGATATACGAGGTCCTGATAGGAGAGGCCCGGGCGAAGGATATAATACGGGACGCGGGCCTTATAGACCTTCTGCCCTCGCACCCGAAACTGAGCGGAGCGGAGATCGAGCTCGTCTCCCAGATTGCGAGAGAGCAGAAGCTCAAAACAGCCCTTTCGGGAGTGACCGGCGACTACGACTTCGTCATCATAGACTGCCCCCCGAGCCTAGGGCTGATAACTCTGAACACGCTCACGGCGGCAGATTCGATCCTAATACCGATACAGTGTGAGTACTACGCGCTCGAGGGCCTCAGCCAGCTCCTAGGCACCATCAGGATGGTGCAGAAACATCTCAACCCCGACCTCAGGATCGAGGGCGTCCTGCTGACGATGTTCGACAAGAGGCTCCGTCTTTCGGGGCAGGTCGCCGACGAGGCCATCTCGTACTTCGGGGAGAAGGTCTACGAGAACATCATACCTAGGAACGTGAGGCTGAGCGAATGCCCGAGCTTCGGCAAACCGGTGATCCTATACGATGTTCAGAGCAAGGGAGCGAAGAGCTACCTCAAGCTTGCCCTGGAAGTGATCGAGAAGCAGGACCAGCATCACGACGAAAAGCGCTCCAGGAGGGGCCGCCCGCGTAAAGAGGCCCTGGCTGGAGAAGGAGTCTGACATGAAGAAGGATGTCCTGGGAAGAGGGCTCGAAGCGCTCCTTTCGACAGACCTCAAGGAGAGCGTGTCTGAGACTGAAAGGATCAAGGAGCTCGATATAGAGAGGATCGATGCCAACCCGCACCAGCCCCGCGAGCGTTTCGACGACGCCCATCTCACCGAGCTTGCCGGGTCGATCAGGGAGAACGGCGTTCTGCAGCCGGTCGTCGTTCGAAGAGCCGGGGATAGGTACCAGCTGGTCGTCGGCGAAAGGCGCCTGCGAGCGTCGAGGATGGCGGGAAAAGCCACGATTCCCGCGATAGTCCGGGATATCGAGGACGATGATTCGCTCAAGTTCGCCCTTCTGGAGAACCTCCAGAGGGAGGACCTCACGCCGGTCGAGGAGGCGCGGGGATACGCCGCGCTGAGGGACGGGTTCGGCCTCTCCGTGAAGGATGTCGCCGGGATGATCGGCAAGGACAGGAGCACGGTTGCCAATACCCTCAGGCTTCTCAACCTGCCGCCGCGCGTGATAGAGTTGCTCGAACAGGGCAGGCTGACGGCAGGTCACGCGAGGGCGATCCTCGCCGTCGAAGGAGAGGCGGCACAGGTGGAATGGGCGGAGAGGGTCGTCTCCCAGGGATTCACAGTGCGTGATATCGAAGTGGCCGTGCCCGCGAAGAAGGAGCGCCGGCAGGCACGCAGGCAGCCGGACCCGGAGCTTGCCGCCGTCGAGGAGAGAGCCGAGATGAGGTTAGGGACAAGGGTGAGGATAACTCCAAGGCGCAAAGGCGGAGTCATCTCGATAGAGTATTATTCGAACGAGGAGCTCGAGGCGATACTGGAGAAGATGGGAGTGGAGACGGAGATGTAGGAGCCCGCGGGCTCAGTCTCCCTGCGAGGAAATGGACAAGGATACATTTACAGTCATAGTCGTGCCGCACGATCCGCAGAAGACGCGGAACTACAAGGTCCCGTACAGGCTGTTCTACGTCCTCGTTACTCTGGTAGCGATCGGCCTGGTGGCCATGGTCATCTTTCTGGCCACGTACGGGAAGCTCCTGATAAAGGCGAGAGAATCTGTCCTGCTGGCCGGGCAGGTAGAGGAACTTACAAAGAGAAACGCGCAGATAGGCGAAGTCGTGCGCGATCTCTCCGAGCTCCATGCTATGGACCTGAAGGTCAGGCGGATGCTCGGGGTCGACATCGCGGCAGAGGACAGCCTCGCGCTCAGCAGGGCGCAGGAGACCGAAGAGCAGACAGACGGAGATGTGCAGATCGGTAAAGAACAGATGCTCAGGTCGATCCCCAGCTTCTGGCCGGTGCGCGGATATATCACCAAGTCATTCAACATTGCCGGCGGCAGGGGCGACGCGGACTATCATCCGGGCCTCGACATAGGTGTCGATAGGGGTACGCCGGTAAGGGCCGCGGCCTCCGGATATGTCGAGGAGGCGGGGTGGGACGACACGTACGGATACTTTGTAAAGATCGACCACGGTTACGGCATAAAAACACTTTACGGACACAACGACAGACTGGTAGTAATGAGGGGCGAAAGAGTCGGCAGGGGGCAGACGATCGCCTATTCCGGCAACAGCGGAAGAAGCACGGCGCCTCACCTGCACTTCGAGGTGATTCAGGACAACGTGAATGTGGATCCGTTGAAATACTTGTTGAAATGAGGACGGATTACAATGAGAAAGGCAGCGAAGAAAGGGCTCGCAATGTTCGGGAAAGAAGGTGAGAGCATGGCTGACGAGGGAAAGATGAATTCGATCATCGGCAAGGGATGCAAGGTGAACGGGACGATAGACGTCCAGGACGGGACCCTCAGGATAGACGGCGATTTCGAGGGTAACGTCAACTGTCCCGGCGGGACACTGGTGATCGGAAAGGGCGGAACGGTCAAGGCCGACATAAAGGTATCGAACGCGGTCGTCGGCGGAACGGTCCACGGAAACATCGACGCCAGGGAAAAGATCGAGCTTCAGGCCGGGTCGCGCCTCGAGGGAGACATCAAGACCAGAAGGCTCGTCATCGACGAGGGCGTATTCTTCGAGGGCTCGTGCAAGATGAGCCCGGACGGGAAGCCGATGGCATCACAGCCCGCGCAGCCCGAGATGAAGAAGGAAGAAAAGGAAAAAGCCGGAGTCTGGAACAAGTAGAGCGGCCCGGCGGCAGAAGAAGAAAGCCGTTTCACGGGAAACGGGCAGGGACACGTCGCCCGCGGAGGCAAGATCATATATTAAAAGGGGGCGCAATAAGCGCCCCTCTCTTTTTTCAGTCAGTGGCCCGCGTCTACTTGACTTCGACCTTGATCTCTTTAGGCTTCTCGGGCTCGATCTTCGGGATCCCGAGCCTGAGCACGCCGTCCTTGTACTCGGCCTCGATATCGTCCGTCTTCACGTTCTCGGGAAGCGTGAAGGCTCTCTGGAAGGTGCCGTAGCTCCTCTCGCAGATGTGATAGTTCGCCTCCTTCTCCTCCTTTTCGAACTTCCTCTCGCCTTTGATTGTCAGGACGTTGTCGCGGACCTCGATATCTATCTCGTCTTTCTTCATGCCGGGGACCTCGGCCGTGATCTCGAACTTGTCTTCGAGCTCTTCGACGTTGACCCTCGGGGTCCAATCGAAGTTCTGGAGGTCCATCCTTCTGCGGTCCATCCCGAAGAAGTCGTCGAACATCTTCTCGAAATAGTCGTGGTTCACGGGAAGGCCGGTTCCGGGTTTCCATCTTACCAGTCTCATGTCCATACCTCCTGTTTCTTTCCGGATCTGTGATCCGAGTCTGTTTCCTCCACAGATATAAAGCATGCCGTATGCCAGAACTGCCTGCCATCAGGCAACACTATATTATATAAGATGATATGTGAATGGTCCTGAGCGGATGATATGGATTTCAAGGCAAAGCCGGCCTTCTTGCAAACTACGACACTGTCAGAAATAACATACTGGCAGCGCCAAAACTGCCAGTGTGGCAGATTGATGTGATGCCTTCGGGCAGGGGCCTGGAGCGGGCATGCCCGCGTAGCGTCCCCTGGAGGCGCAAAGGGCGAAAAACTATGGAACATATATCGTTTTTACCGTATAAAGTAGTACTGAACATGATCGATGAAGGCTGAGCAAGGACGGACGGCACCGGCCGGGCGGAGCCAGGCACTGCAGGCGGCCAGGGCCGCCCGAAGGAGGAAAAATGAGACGCACCGCCCTGACATTATTCCTGGCGACGCTGCTGGCCCTTTCAGGGTGTTCGGGGAAGGGCACGAAGCAGTACACCATCGAACAGTTTATGAACACGCTCGCCGTTTCTGGCGGGGCCTTCTCTTTCGACGAGACCAAGCTGCTCGTCACTACCGACAGGACAGGGATAAGGAACGCGTATTCCATCCCCGTCACTGGCGGCGATATGGACCAGTTAACATTCTCAGGCGACAACGCCATATTCGCGCTGTCGTACTTTCCTGGTGATGACAGGTTCCTCTGTCTGGCAGATCACGAGGGGAACGAGCTCTATCACATCTTTCTGTACGAGCCCGACGGGACCGTCACAGACCTGACTCCCTATTCCGGCGCGCGCGCCGTCTTCTACGGATGGACCCATGACATGACCGGGTTCCTCTTCGGCTCGAACAGGAGAGACCCGAAATTCATGGACGTCTACGTCATGGACATCGAGAAGATGGCGCCGAAGATGATCTACCTCAACGATACCGGCTATAACTTCGGGTGGATCTCGAACGACATGAGATACCTGGCCATGTCGAAGACGAACACCACGCACGACTCCGACATGTTCCTCTACGACAGGGATACAGGCGAGGTCAGGCACATCACGCCTCACGACGGGGACGTCAACTTCTCCCCGATGGATTTCAGCAGCGACTCGCGCTATCTCTACTATCTTACCGACAAGGGAGCGGAGTTCACATACCTGTGCAGGTATGACATAGAAAGCGGGAAGAGCGAGACGGTGGAGAAAGCCGACTGGGACATCAGCTACGCCTACTTTTCCTATTCGGGACGCTACAGGGTGACGGCGATCAACAAGGATGCGCGCACAGAGATAAAGGTCTTCGACATGGTCGCAGGCGAGCCCCTCAGACTCCCCGACCTTCCGGACGGAGTGATCACCTCTGTCGAGATCTCGAGAAGCGAGAGGCTGATGAGGTTCTACGTGAACGGCTCGCGCTCGCCGAACAACCTGTACATATACGATTTCGGCACGGGTCTCTACAGCAGGCTGACCGACACGCTCAATCCCGAGATCGACCCTAAAGACCTCGTGGACGCGGAGGTCGTCAGGTACAGATCGTTCGACGGGCTCGAGATACCGGCGATCTATTTCAGGCCGCATGGCGCCGGTACGGGGGGGACTATCCCCGCGGTGGTATGGGTCCACGGAGGTCCGGGAGGCCAGGCGCGCGTGGGCTACAGCTCGCTGATCCAGTACCTCGTCAACGGCGGGTACGCTGTACTGGCGGTGAACAACAGGGGCAGCTCGGGGTACGGGAAAAGGTTCTTCAGCCTCGACGACATGAGGCACGGGGAAGACGACTTGAAGGACTGCATCGAAGGGAAGAACTGGATGGCGGCTTCGGGGCTCGTGGATCCGAAAAGGGTCGCGATAGCGGGCAGCAGCTACGGTGGCTACATGGCTCTCGCGGCGCTGACGTTCACGCCGGAGGAGTTCGCCGCCGGAGTGGATGCCTTCGGGATCTCGAACTGGGTACGCACGCTCGAGAGCATCCCTTCCTGGTGGGAGAACTTCAGAAAAGCGCTCTACAGGGAGATGGGCGATCCCTCGACGGATCTCGAATACCTCAGAAAGATATCGCCCCTTTTTCACGCCGACAGGATAGTCAGGCCCTTGATGGTGCTGCAGGGCGCCAACGATCCTAGGGTGCTGAAGGTCGAGTCGGACGAGATAGTCGACGCGGCGAGAAAAAACGGAGTCGAAGTGGAGTACCTCGTATTCGAGGACGAGGGGCACGGCTTCATGAAGAAGGAGAACCAGATCGAGGGTTACAGAGCGATCCGCCTCTTCCTCGACAGGCATCTGAAGGACGGAGGCAGGGGCAGGCATGAACGGTAACGACGACGGCAGGGTGCTGGAACGGTTCGAAAGCGCTTACTCGAGCCTTCGCTCCGAGACGGCGAAGGTCATCATCGGCCAGGAGCGAGTGCTCGACGAGCTTCTATCGGCGCTCTTCGCCGGGGGGCACTGCCTGCTCGTGGGGGTTCCGGGACTGGCGAAGACGCTCATGATATCGACGGTCGCTTCCTGCCTGGGGCTGAAGTTCTCGAGGATACAGTTCACTCCCGACCTGATGCCGAGCGATATCATGGGGACCGAGGTCCTCGAGGAGGACGCGGCCTCGAGCCGCAGGATATTCCGTTTCATCAAGGGGCCGGTCTTCGCCAACGTCGTGCTGGCCGACGAGATCAACAGGACGCCGCCCAAGACACAGGCCGCCCTGCTCCAGGCGATGCAGGAGAAGAACGTCACAGTCGGGGGAGAGACGCATCCGCTCGAAGCGCCCTTCTTCGTTCTGGCGACGCAGAACCCGATCGAGCTCGAGGGTACGTATCCGCTCCCCGAGGCGCAGCTCGACAGGTTCATGTTCAACATCATGGTAGATTATCCCGACGAGAGCGAGGAGCTGAGGATCGTCGACACGACGACCTCGGTCGAAAGCCCTTCGGTGGGCCAGGTGCTCACCGGAGAGGAGATCGTCGAGATACAGGGGCTGGTGCGGAAGGTGCCCGTCTCGGAGAATGTCCTTGCCTACGCAGTGCGGCTGGCCAGGGCGAGCCGCGACGGCGCCTTCGAGGGCGTCGGCGAGTACCTGTCGTGGGGCGCGGGCCCCAGGGCGGGGCAGTACCTCGTCCTCGGCGCCAAGGCGAGGGCCGTGATGCGCGGCAGGACGACCCCCGACATCGAGGATGTGCGGGCAGTAGCGTACCCCGTCCTCAGGCACAGGCTGGTCACGAACTTCCATGCCGAAGCGGACGGCGTCACCACCGATGAACTGGTGAGGAGACTGCTGGATACCGTCGCGCCGTGACCAGGCGCGGGGAAAGACATCTATGCCCCCGGAAAAAAATAACGCGGGAGAGTTCCTGCGCCCCGAGACAGTCAGCCGCCTGGCGAACATGGAGCTTCGCGCGAGGCTGATAGTCGAAGGCTTCATAGCCGGCCTCCACAGGTCGCCGTACCACGGGTTCTCCGTCGAGTTCGCCGAATACAGGCAGTACAACGCGGGCGAATCGGCAAGGAACATCGACTGGAAGATATACGCCAAGACCGACCGCTATTATCTCAAGGTGTTCGAGGACGAGACCAATCTGCGCGGCACGCTGCTCCTGGACAGGAGCGCCTCTATGGATTTCAGCGGGGACACCGCCGGCGGGGGCGTTACGAAACTCCGGTACGGCGCCATGCTCTGTGCCGCCCTCTCTTACCTCATGATAAAGCAGCGCGACGCCGCGGGGCTCGCTCTGTTCGACGACAGGCTCGGCGAGGTGATCCCGCACAGGTCGGCAAGGCGCCATCTCTTCCGCCTGCTCAGCACGCTGGAGAACGTAACGCCGGGAGGCAAGACGGGGATCAGCCGCGCGCTGCACGATATGGCCGAGCGGATACACAGGCGTGGGCTCGTCGTCCTCGTGAGCGATCTGCTCGACGAGCCGGAAGAAGTGATCAGCGGCCTGAAACATTTCAGGCACAGGGGTCACGAACTCGTCGTCTTCCACCTGCTCGACCCCCTCGAGCTCACGCTCGACTACGCAGGGGAAGTGACCTTCGTCGACAGGGAGACGGGTGACAGGCTGAGGGCGCAGCCCTGGTTCGTCCGGCGCGACTACAGGCGCAGCGTCGGCGACTGGACATCCTATCTCGGGAAGAGATGCGTGGAGAACGCGATAGACTATAACCTCGTGACCACGTCGACGCCGTTCGACCTCGCGCTCGTGAGCTATCTCGGCAAGAGAAGCAGGATGGGCTGATCCGGATGAACTTTCTGAATCCAGCATTCCTCTTCGCTCTCGCCGCTGCGGCGGTCCCCCTGCTGATACATCTGCTCAGCCGCCGGCGCGCGCGGGAAGTCCCCTTCAGCTCTATACGGTTCCTCGAGCGGTCGGACCGCAGGAGCATGAGAAGGATAAACCTGCGAAGGCTCATACTCCTCGCGCTTCGGACCGCCGCCATAGCCCTGATCGCCCTGGCTTTCGCGAGGCCGGTGATCACGGGGCGCACGGCCTCTCTCTTCCCGGGGAAGGAGCCCAAAGCCGTCGTCGTGATGATCGACCGGAGCTACAGCATGGGGGTGCGGGGAAGCGGAGGCACGGCGTTCGACTCGGCGGTCGAGGCTGCGCTCGATATAGCGGGAGGGCTCGAGGACGACGACGATCTGACGATATCGCTGTTCGACGAGGTCACCGAGGAGATATTCATCGCGGAGAGGGCGGGACGACAGGCGGCAGCCGGAGCACTTGCCGGCGTGGAGCCTTCGCTCAGGGGGACCGATCTCAGGGGTGCGGCCGGGCACGGGGCGGCCATCCTCGAAAGGAGCAGGCGGACGGCCAGGGAGCTTTTCATCGTCTCCGATTTCCAGAGGACGGGCCTGTCGGGCGGGAAAAGGGACCGGGCCCCTGCCGGGACAAGGGTATTCCTCGTGCCGGTGATCCCGGCCTCCGGCCCAAATATAGCGGTGGAGAGGGTGATACTCCCCGGCCAGGCGCTGCACAGGGGAGAGGCGGCGTCGGTGAGGGTCCACGTGCGCAACACCTCTCCAGACCGCCCCGCCGTCTCACCGCTGCGTATCGACCTGGACGGGCGCAGGATCGTCGAGAAGGAGCTGGAGCTCCCGCCGGGAGGAGGTCAGGAACAGGTGTTCGAGTTCGACGCCGGGCGTCCCGGCTGGATCCGGGGCAGCGTGAGCTGCAGGGAGGATATGCTCCACGCCGACGATACGAGGTTTTTTGCCCTGCTCGTGAGGGAGAAGACACCGGTGCTGCTGATCTCCGGAGGTGAAGATTTCTATCTCTCGCAGGCGCTCGCCCCGGAAGGGGCCGACGGAGACATAGACCTGGCCTGGAAGGGATGGAGCGGGTACACGACCGCCGACCTTTCGAGGGCCGAAGTGGTGGTGTCGGGGCCGGGAGCGAAGCCGCGCCCGGGGGACGCGGCGCTGCTGAGAAGATTCGCCGAGGAGGGTGGAAGGGTGGTCGTATTCATATCGCCGGGAATGGAGGACCTCGCCGCTGGCCTGAGCTCGCTCGGCGCGTCCGTCAGGCCGCGCGTGAACGCGGAGGGATTCCTCGAGCTGGAGCGGCCCGGAGGGGACAACCCCCTGCTGTCCGTATTCAGCGGCGCCGACCTCGACGGTATATCCCGGCTGAGATTCTTCAGGACCGCCGAGGTGGCCGGGCTCCCGCCGGGAGCCGCCTCGCTCTCCTTCTCGGACGGCACGCCGTTCGTCTGGACGGAGCGGGCGGGCAGTGGCGAGATCGTCTTTGTCGCCTCATCTCCGGTTCCGGAGAGCGGCGACCTGGTCCTGTCGCCATGGTTTCTCCCGCTCGTGCAGCAGATGGCCCTCTCGCCGCTTTCGGTATCGCCGGGAAGGGAAGGGGCCCTGATAGGCTCGACGGTGGAAGTGCCTCTGGCGGAGGACGGGGGCTGCACGGTCATCCTTCCCGGGGAGACGGAGTTCGTCGATCCGCTTAGGACCGGGCCGGGGAGGCTGGCGGTTCAAGCCGGGGGCAGGCAGGGGTACCTTGTCGCGAGATGCGGGGATGATGAATGGCAGACTGCCGTAAACCCGGACTGCCTGCTCGAATCGGCTCTCGAATACATGACCCCGGCTCAGACCGCTGATTCTCTGGGCCTGAGGAGCTGGGCCGCAGCGCGTGCCGGCGCCGGGCTTCCGGAAGCCGTAAGAGAAGCGAGAGAGGGCAGGGAGATCGCAGATGTGCTGATAATGGCGGCCGCGCTCCTACTGGTGGCCGAACTCGCAGTGGCGCAGCGCCAGGGCGGGGAGAGCGGAGGTGAGAACAGCTGATGTGGGAGTCCCTGCGGGAGAAGATCTCGGGGCTTGCCCCTTTCGGCGACCTTTGCGCAAGGCTCGCGGCACAGGGAGCGGTGGCGCGGGCGGGCGGCCTTGTGGGCAGCTCGCGCTCGCTGGTGCTCTCGACCCTCGTCCCGACCCTCGGCAGGGGTGTCGTGGCTGTTGCCTCCGATCCGGTGAAAGCGAGGGACATCGCGGCCGACCTCGAGCATTTCGGCGCCGGCCGCGTAGTCTTCTATCCCGAGGACGAGATCCTTCCGTACGATTATCACGATCCCGACAGGAACCTCACCGGGATGCAGATGTCCGCTCTCGCCGCCGTGGCGGAGAAGAGATGCGACGTGCTCGTCTGCACCCCAAGGTCGTTCCTGAAGAAGGTCTTCGCCCCCGAAGTCCTTCTCGGCCTGCTCATCGACCTGCGGAAGGGGGAAGCGAGGGATCCGTACGAGCTGGCGGAGATGCTGGTCCGGCTCGGGTACGAGAGGCACAACATAGTCGAGGAGAAGGGGCAATTCGCACTGCGTGGAGGGATACTCGATCTGTTCGAGGTCACATCGCCCGACCCCGTGAGGATGGAGTTCGACGGCGACGAGATCGCGTCGATGCGCCTGTTCGACATCGAGACGCAGAGATCGACGGCCGAGACCGGTTCGATCCGGATCCACCCGCTGCACCATCTCGTCCCTGACGCCGCCGGGATCGCGCGGCTCAGGGCTTTCCTCGAGAAGGCAGGCGCGGGGCTCGATGAGGAGGCGCGGAGAAAGGCGATGCTACCCGCCGAAAGGCTCGAGGCGGGGATCCATTTCTTCGGGATGGAGCACTACGCCGCCGTAGTCCACGAAGTCGTCTCCGTGACCGGATACTTCACGGAGCCTCCGCTTGTAGCGATCTACGACAGCGAGGAGATCGAGACACTCACCGCCGAGTTCAGGGAGGAGATAGAGAGGAGCCACGAAAGGTCCGCCGATGAGAACATCTACCCGGGCCCGGAGCTTGTGTATGCCGGCGGCCCGGAGTGGGAAGCCGAGCTGGAGGCCTGCGGAAGGCTCGAGTTCGTCTCTCTGCCCGGCGGTGACGACGCCCGTTTTGCCACTTCGGCGGCAGGCGACTACCGCAGGAACATAAAGGGTCTCGCCGCGGATGTGCGAAAGGAGCTCGCCAGGGGCAGCCGGGTCTTTCTCTTCTGCGCGAACGAGATCCAGAGGGAAAGGGCGGAGGATATCCTCTCGGATGTCGCTCTCGAGATCGATTTTCCGATCGGCGAGATCTCGAGCGGCTTCAGGTGGCCCGCGACGGGGATGGTCTTTCTCAGCGAAGAGGAGGTCTTCGGCCGCTACCACAGGCCGTGGCACTCGCCCCGGTCGAGGAGCCGGTCACTCGTATACGACCCGTCTCATTTCAAGCCGGGCGACTTCGTCGTCCACGTGAGCCACGGGATAGGCCGGTACATGGGGATGCGCGTCCTCGAGATCGAGAGAAGCAGGACAGAGTGCCTCGACATAAGGTACGAGGGGGACGACAGGCTATTCATCCCAGTCTCCCAGCTCAGGATGGTCGAGAAATACACCGCCGCCGAAGGGGCGCAGCCAGCGCTCGCCCGACTCGGCAGCGGCTTATGGAACCGGACGAGGGAAAAGGCGCGAAAGAGCGCGGGCCTGATCGCGCAGGACCTGATCGAGATATATGCCGCCCGGCAGATTGCGGACGGATTCGCCTTCGGCCCCGACAAGCCGTGGCAGAAGGAGATGGAGGCCTCTTTCCCGTGGGAGGAGACCCCTCATCAGCTCCAGGCTACGGCCGAGGTGAAGGCCGACATGGAAAGCCTCAGGCCGATGGACAGGCTGCTCTGCGGGGATGTCGGGTTCGGAAAGACGGAGGTCGCCGTTAGGGCCGCTTTCAAGGCGGTGCTCGCCGGGCGCCAGACGGCGGTGCTGGTGCCGACAACCGTCCTCGCGCTGCAGCATTACAACACCTTCCGCGAGCGGCTCGCCGGGTTCCCGGTCAATATCGGGATGCTCAGCAGGTTCGTCCCCTCCGCGCGGGGCAAGAAAGTCGTCGAGGGGGTCGCCAGGGGAGAGATAGATATCCTCATCGGTACGCACAGGCTCCTCTCGAGAGACATCCAGTTCGCCGAGCTCGGCCTCGTCATCGTCGACGAGGAGCACAGGTTCGGCGTGGCGCAGAAGGAAAAGCTCAAGAAGATGAAGAAGACGGTCGACGTACTGAGCATGACCGCCACACCGATACCGAGGACCCTCTCGATGGCGATCTCCGGGATAAGGGATATCTCGGTGATCGATACGCCTCCGCGCAACAGGCTGCCCATACATACCGAGATCCTCCCCTTCGACGACGAGAGGATCCGCGAGGCGGTGATGCGCGAGATCGGGCGCGGCGGCCAGGTCTTCTTCGTCCACAACCGGGTCCAGTCCATCGAGGTGATGCAGGGGTACCTCGCCAGGCTGCTCCCCGACAGGGTAAGGATAGCGCACGCCCACGGGCAGATGAAGGAGCGTGACCTCGAGAGGATCATGGTCGACTTCGTGGAGCGGAAGTTCGATGTGCTCCTGAGCACGATGATAATAGAGGCTGGACTTGACTTCCCCAACGTCAACACGATCATAATCAACCGCTCCGACAGGTTCGGCCTCGCGCAGCTCTACCAGCTCAGGGGGCGCGTCGGCCGTTCGGACCGCAAGGCTTACGCATATCTGCTGATCCCGAAGGGCGGGGGGCTGACCTCGACGGCGATAAAGCGGCTCCAGGCGATCACCGAGTTCGATTACCTCGGCGCCGGGTACAGGATCGCGATGAGGGACCTCGAGATACGGGGCGCGGGAAACTTTCTCGGCCACCAGCAGTCAGGCCAGATAAATGCCGTCGGGCTCGATCTCTACTCGAGGATGATCAGGGAAGAAGTCGCCAGAAGACTCGGCGAAGAGGTGGAGGAGGAACAGGAGGCGAGGATATCGGTCCCCGTACCGGCCTATCTGCCCGACAGCTACGTATCCGACTCCGAGGAGAGGATGGATATCTACCGAAGGCTCAGCCGCGTGCGCGGCCCCGAGGAGGTCGCCGCGATGCGAGACGAGCTGCTCGACAGGTTCGGGGCGCCGCCCCCGCCCGGCGAGAACATGGTAAAGCTCGTGGAATTCAGGGAGAGAGAGGCGGCGGCGGGCCTCGACAGCGTTGAGATAGACACGAAAGGCGTTGTGAAAGCGATATTTAATCCAAAGAACACGCCCTCGCGGAAACTGATCGCGGAGATCGCGCGCAGGTTCGAGGGAAGGCTCGCCTTAAAGATGGAGAAGGGTTTTTCGATGACTATGTCGCCAGAAGATGGCGTGAAGCACCCTCAGGATGACCTCTGGTCGTCCAGGCCGGGCATGAAGGATCTTGAAAGCCTGTTGAATTTATTGGAAATTTTTGATAAATAGAATAGTTTAACATATACATGCCCGGCGTCAGGGGAGAGCCCTCCGGCGGCCAGGCGGAAGAGCTGGAAACAACACAGTCCGGAAGGAGAATGTTTTGAAGAGGACATCTATAGCTCTGGTTATAGCGGCTCTGGCCATAACGGCGGGTTGCGGCAAGAAGGATGACAGCGACCTGGTCATAGCCAGGATCGATTCGAGGGTCATAACCGTTGGCGATTTCGATAGGGTCGCCGAGACGATCGACCAGAAATACCTCCCCGATACTGATGATCTCGAGGGGAAGAAGGTCCTTCTCAACCACATGATCGACAAGGAAGTCATGGCGCTCAAAGCGCTTTCCATGGGGTATGAGAAGGAGCAATGGTTTATCGACCTCTGGTCGACGTACAAGGGCCCGTTCATGATCGCGCAGCTGATGGACCAGATGGTGGCCAAGAAAGTGGTCGTCACCGACGAGATGGTTGCCGACTACTACAACCAGATGCACTATGAATACACGCTCAGCCAGATCATTACCGCCAATGAGGACGAGATCGTCGAGATCCGGGAGCGGGCCCTCGCAGGGGAGGATTTCGCCGAGCTGGCGAAAAAATACTCGCTCGGCGCGGGAGCCGAGCAGGGCGGGTACGTTGGATCCAACCCGGTCGGGAACATCCACTGGTGGGTCGAGGAGGAGCTCTTCAACATGGAGCCCGGGGATATCTCGAAGCCGATGAAGACATCGAGCGGATGGGCGATCATCAAGGTGCACAGGAAACGCAAGGTCGATCCGCTAAATGACGAGGAATGGGCCGCGAGGCGCGTCAGGGCGATCCTGGAGAAGAAGGGGATGGAGGAGCTGAAGGCCAAGATCGAGAAGGATATCGACCTGCAGTTCTACACCGACGCGGTAAACATCGCATACGACGGGTTGCCGCAAGACATCCCGATCGAGGATATAATGTCGTACAAGGTCACGCGCGAGAATGCCCCGAGGCTCAACATTCCAGAGCAGTTCAAGGACAAGCTGATCTGCCAGTACTCGGACGGCAGCTACACACTGGGCGATTTCGAGGATCTGTATTACAAGCTTGGTCTTCCCGAAAGGCCGAGGAGGCAGTACGGCCGGGAACAGATCATACAGACGATGCACAAGATGATCTTCGACAAGGTCCTTCCCGTCTACGCGGAGGAACAGGCGAAGCTCCTCGAGATCCCCGAGGTCAGAAAGAACCTCGAGAGTAAGAAAGAGATGTTCCTGGTCCATAAGCTCTACGACGACCAGATCAAGAACGAGGTCACCGTTACGACCAAGGACATGCAGGATTATTACGCCGCGAACCTCGATAAACTCGTCAAGTACGAGAGGCGGGATTTCTCCGTCATCCTGGTCCCCGACTACAAGACAGCCGATGAAGTGCACCAGAAGGCGATGGAAGGGGTGAACTTCGGTACGCTGGTCAGGAAATATTCGACGGGCGAAATGGCCAAGGATAGCTTCGGGCGCACCGGGCTTCATGTCGAGGGAGCGATGCAGGATTACGACACGGTCGGGTTCATGCTCGACGGGGTCGGGGCTGTCTCCGACCCATTCCAGACCGCTAGGGGCTGGGCGGTGCTCAAGGTCGAAGAGATCGAGGATGAGGGGATCCCCAGTTTCCAGGAAGCCGAAGGGATCATCAAGAAGCAACTCCTCGAGGAGAGGTACGAAGAACAACTTCACGAAAAGCTCGAGAAGTGGCGCAAGGATTACGTCATCGAGATAAACGATTCCGCGCTGAACAAAGCCGAGCTCAAGAGGACCAGGCTCTGACCCGCAGGGCCAGGATCAGCAGTATGAACAGGCGCACCGTTCTTTCCGCCCTGCTTGTACCGTTCCTGCTGGTCGCGGGATGCGGGGATGGGAAGAAGGGCGAGGAATCCGCCGTTCCCTCCGATGCCATCGTCAGTGTCAACGGGAAGGTCCTTACCGAGAGATATCTCGAGGACCTTCTTCCCGCCGGCGAGAAGACGCCTTTTTCCGACTCGGAAAAGGCGGCATGGGTCCGCCAGTGGATCGAGATGGAACTGCTCTGCGGCGAGGCGGTGAGGCGCGGGCTCGACAACGACCCGAGGGTAAGAGCCAGACTCGAGAGCCTCGAGCGCGAGTATCTCGCCGACCATCTGACATTCATCGAGCTGCGCGAGAGGATCGAGGTCTCCGAAGAGGAGATCGAGGAGTACTTCGAGGAGCACAAGGACGAGTACGCGAACGAGTACAGGGTCAGCCATATAATGGTGAACACGCTGGAGGAGGCCCGCCAGGTCCAGGAGCTTCTGAAGAAAAACAGTTTCACCTGGGTCGCCAACAGGTACTCGGTCGACCCTGTAGCGAAAAGAGGCGGAGATCTCGGCTACCTTACCAAGGGGAACATGATCCCTGCCTTCGAGACGGTCGTATTCGACATGCAGCCGGGCGAGGTCAGCGGCATAATACAGTCCGAGTTCGGCTATCATATAATAATGCTAGTGGGCATGCGCGAGGCGCAGGTAAAGATCGAGCTCGCCGATGTCCGCGAGATGATAATGAACGAGCTGGTGCTTCGCAAAAGGGAGGCGGCGTACCGCGAGCTGATGGAAAAGCTGTTCGAAAAAGCGGACATCCGATATTTCAACGGCGGATATCCAGAAGAGGGCGTGCAGACGGACACCGCCATCGTCGAAGAGCCCTCCGACACCGCCGCGACCGACACGATGACAACGGAAGGATGATGATGAGGATAAGGATATCGACGGCCCTGCTGGCCGCGGCATTATGCCTGCCGGCGGCCCTGGCCGCCCAGCAGAAGGGCGAGGTGATAGACCGCGTCATCGCCGTCGTGGAGGACCGCGCGATCCTCCTGAGCGAGATGGAGATGGAGTACAGGCAGTACCTGTTTCAGAACCAGATAACGGCACCGTCCCCCGAGGAGGAGGCGCGGCTGCGCGCGCAGATCCTCGAGCAGCTCGTGGCCGACCAGCTGCTCGCCGTGCACGCCGACAAGACCGGAGTCAGTGTGCCGGAGGAAGCGGTCGAAGAAGAGCTCGAGAGGGCTCTCGAGGAGAGCCGGCGCAGCGCGGGAAGTGATGAGATATTCAACAGGGAGCTCGAGAAAGCGGGCCTGACCCTCCAGCAGCTCAGAACTCAGTGGGCGGAGAAGATCAGGTCCAGATACCTTATCGAGCAGCTCCTCAGGGGCGAAGTCTTCAAGGACATCACCGTCACCGATGCGGAGGTGAGGCGTTACTACAGGGATCACCAGAGCGAGTTGCCGAAGAGGCCCTCGACGATGAAGCTCGCGCAGATAGTCATCATGCCGGGCGTCGACGACCAGGCGAGCGACAAGTCGCTCGAGCGGATAAAGGCGATAGAGGCTGAGATCAAAGGGGGGAAGGATTTCGCGGAGGCGGCTGGTGAGTACTCCGAGGACCCGAGCGCAAAATTCGGAGGAAGCCTCGGATATATCAGGCTCAGCGACCTGGGGAGCCCTCCTTTCGAGAACGCCGCCAGAAAGCTACTCGTCGGCGAGATGAGCCCACCCGTGCTGACCAGGTTCGGGTGGCATCTTATCAGGCTCGAGGATGTCAGGGGGGACCAGGTAAAGCTGCGGCATATACTGATCAAGGTCGGGACCGACGATGCGCAGGTGGCCGATGCGGCCCGCAGGGCGGAAGCGGTAAGGCAGGAAGTCATCGGAGGGCTCGATTTCGGAGCTGCCGCGGCGAAGTACTCGGCCGACGAAAAGACGAAGAACAACGGTGGGGTGATAGACCAGGAGATAGTCCTCGAACAACTGGTCGGCAAGGCCGACTACCTCCTCGAGATACTGAAGGAAACCGAGGTCGGAGGAATAACGCCCGTAATCAAGGAAGACGCCGGCTTCAGGATAATAAAGGTGCTCGAGAAGAATCCCGCCCGTCCCTATACCTACCAGGAGGCGAAGCCGGAGCTCGAGAATCTCATCGCGCAGCAGAAGAGGATGGAGAAGTACCAGGAATACGTCCATGAGCTCGAAGGGATGTACTACGTCGACATCAAGGTCGGCGCGGAAACGGCCGCGCAGGCCGACAGCACCAGCTCGGGCGGATGAGGCGATGAGGATAGATACCCTCCTCAAGACGCTATGCCTGGTGAAGACGAGAAGCCTTGCCAGGAAGGGGTGCGAGACGGGAAACGTCAGGATAGATGGCGCGGTCGTCAAGCCGTCGCGCGAGGCGGCTGCGGGCGACATCATAGAGGTCAGGATGCCGGGCCACTCGCTCGTGGTCGAACTCCTCGAGATGCCGGCTGCCCAGGTCTCCAGGAAGGACGCACCCCGGTACTACAGGATCGTGAGGGAGACGAGGACTGGATGACACGGCGAAGGATACCTATAGCGCTCACGGTCGGCGATCCGGCCGGCGTAGGGCCGGAGATCATGGCGGCCCTGCTCGCCTCGGGCAGAGATTACGGGGCGGACATTGCATTGATAGGCTCGGTGGCCGCGATGGCCGCTGCCGCGGAAAAGGCCGGCGCGGCGATGCCGCGTGTTATCGGCCCCGCCGGATCGGTAGACGGCCCGGCCCTGCTCGATGCCATGGCCCCGGGCTCCCCGGTGATGATCGATACCGGCGGGGGAAGAGATGTTCCCGCCGGAGGGCCGACCCCGGCAGGAGGCGCCATCTCCGGCGAGGCGGTAGAAATGGCCGCCCGGCTCGCCTCGGGGGGGTTCGTAGAGGGGATAGTGACGGGCCCGATCTCGAAGGAGGCGCTGGGGCTCGCCGGAAACAGGTACAGGGGACACACAGACATGCTCTCCGCGATGCTCGATGCCCCCGACTGCCAGATGGTGATGGTGTCCCCCGAGATGAGGATAGTCATACTGACGCGAGACATCCCGCTCTCCGAGGTTCCGGCCGCGGTCACCAGGGAAAGGCTTACGACCGGTGTGAGGGTCACGGCTGCAGCGCTCAAGGAGCTCTGGGGGATAGAGGCCCCGAGGATAGACATAGCGGCGCTCAACCCGCACGGGGGAGACGGCGGAGTCACCGGGACTGAGGAAAGGGACGTGATCATTCCGGCGGTCGCGGCTCTCGCAGCGGAGGGTATCGATGCGCGCGGCCCCTTCTCGGCCGACACGCTCTTCAGCCGCCCCGGAAAACGTGGCTGCGACGCCTTCGTCGCGCTCTATCACGACCAGGGGATGATCCCCTTCAAGATATCCGGGTTCGACCACGGCGTGAACATGACTATCGGCCTGCCCGTGGTGAGGACCTCGGTCTGCCACGGGACCGCTTACGATATCGCCGGGAAGGGAGAGGCGGAAAGCGGAAGCCTCGCCGCCGCGCTCGAGCTCGCTGTGGACTGCTGCCGCATACGCAAGCCCGAAGGGAGGGCGGCCCTATGAATTCCCAGGATAACAGGATCATAGCGGGCGTCTACCACCTGTCGAAGGACCTCGGCAGGCATTTTTCGCTGATCGACATAAATCTCCAGGTGACGAACGGCGAGTTCGTCTTTCTCGTCGGGCCGAGCGGCGCGGGGAAGAGCACCCTGCTGAGAATGATGTATATGGACGACAGGCCCGACTCGGGCCAGATAGTCGTAGGCCCATTCGTCTCGACACGGGTCACAAGGAAGACGATCCCCGAGCTGCGCAGGAAGATCGGGATAGTGTTCCAGGATTTCCGGCTGATAGAGGACAGGACCGTCTTCGAGAACATCGCGCTGGCGATGAAGGTCACCGGGACTCCCATGAGCGAGATAAAGCAGAGGGTCACCGAGATACTCACATATGTGGGGCTCTATCACAAGAGGCACGACTTTCCCAGGGCCCTCTCCGGAGGGGAGCAGCAGCGGGTCGCGATCGCCAGGGCGGTGGCGAACAGGCCGGCGATACTGCTGGCAGACGAGCCGACCGGCAATCTCGATGCCATGGCGACGAGGAACGTGATCGAGCTCCTGTTCAAGATCAACGCCGGCGGCACCGCCGTGCTCATGGCCACTCACGATATCGAGATGGTGCAGAGCTTCGGCCAGCGGATCATCTACCTCGAGAACGGGCGCATCGTCCGCGACCGGGAGATGGTATTCGTCGGCGACGTCCGCGACCGGCTGGATGAATCGCGCGTGTCGCGCAGGGCGGAGCAGCTCTCCGAGCACGATATCAGGGACGAGGAGCGCGAATGAACCTCCGCACAGCGAAATACATGATCGACGAGATGATGATCAACCTCGGCAGGAGGAAAGGCGGGAACACGATCGCCGTGATCATCATGGGGCTCTCGCTGCTGATACTCGTCGTCTTCCTTATGGTCACACTGAACCTGGCCAGCCTGATCGACAGGACGAGCGAGGAAATGCGGCTGTTCGTCTATCTCGATGAAGGACTCGGCCAGGAGGCCGTGCAGGAGATACAGCACAAGCTCCTCGGGCTGCGCGGGATAGAGGAGGTCTCCTTCATATCTAAGGAAGAGGCGCTGGCCGAGTTCAGGGAGATGCTCGAAGGGGAGAACGATATCCTCGAAGAGCTCGTCGACAATCCCCTTCCAGACGCGTTCAGGGTAA
>Ga0315542_1000621_pt1 | contig 22559 bp, 12 predicted proteins | sample SalMarSW160120MG_FD_202541 | JGI IMG/M metagenome (GOLD analysis project Ga0315542, IMG submission 202541) | Salt marsh sediment microbial communities from the Plum Island Ecosystem LTER, Massachusetts, United States - Salt Marsh Sediment SW1601-20 ... | reverse complement strand
GGAAATTCTCAAACTGGAATAAATGCAAGTATTATGTGTGGCAAAAAAGTAGGAGAAAATTCGATAATAGGTGCTCATACCTTTATTAACGAAGATGTCCCTCAAAATTCTCTTTACTTTCAAAATTCAAATGGCAAATTAATAAGAAAAAGTAATCCCTTTTGCGATCCCGGGACTAATTAATTTGGTTACTAATTTTTTATATCTTTTTTTTGAAATTCCGTAATAGTTTTGAAAATTTAATTGGTGTCTCTTCATAATCAACTTCTTTTAATGCTTGTTCTTGATACGCAATGAATAAGTTATTAGAAAAATCTTCCCAATCTCTGCAAATCCTTTTAGTTATTTCATCATTTTTGAGCAAATTATCAAAAGAAACTATTTCTTCAAACTTATTTGCATAATCTTCTATTAATTCATTGTTCATCCCATCGAGGAGATCTTTTACAAAATCCCTTGGGTCATACCAATCTTTCACTCTTTGGAAATCTCTATGTATCTGTGTTAATAAGACATTCCTCGGTCCTTCCCATAGTTCCATGATCATCGAGTCACGATGTAGTCGAGGTAAAGAAAGAAAATCTTCCATGACTCCGTGTCCTCCAAAAAACGAAATTGCTTTTCTTATCATTTTGGGGGTTTCATCTGCTACCACTATCTTTTGAAGCATTATTAATTCTCTTAAACGGAATCTCCGCTTTCTATCATCTAAATCAGAGATTTTCTCTAATTCTCTAATCCCGGTTATTAATTTTTCTCCAAAATGAATGAATTCTGAATAAACTTTAAAGGCTCCAGCAGCAGATCTTTTAGCAAATTTATTTAAATCTTCAATTTGATTAAGCATTAATGGAAATGAAGATATAGGCACTCCAAATGCCGTTCTAAATTGGGAATATAAAGTCGCTTCTCTTACAACTCGTAGAGCTCCCGCAGCCATTCCAAAAGCAACGTGTAGGCGTGATAAAGATAGTACTATACCTACTACATCCGCAAGCCCTTTCTCCAATGGTCCAATTGGATAAGCAACAGCACCATTATATGTTATTTCTGCGGTTGGTAATTCTGCAGTTCCTAATTTTGGTTTAAGACGATCAATGGTATAAGAATTCCGAATTTCTTTATTTTTATTCCCTGGTAACCAGGAAGGAACAACAAACGCGGCTATCCTTGTTGAAGAAGAGACTCCCTTAGGTTTAGCCGTAACTAATGCATAATCGGCGTGAACTGCAGAACAAAAAAATTTTTGACCATATAATCGCCAACAATTTGAAATCCCATCTTGACCCTCTGATTCTTCAAACACTGCTTCTACTAAGTTAGCAGGAACATCACTCCCACCTTGAATTTCACTCACGAATTGAGCTCCAATTTCATAAATCCCATTTTTTCCTTTTCTTACTCGTTCCAAAATATTTTGTGTTTCCTTTGAAAGACTTTCCTCATATTTTTGCATTAACCATATCAAACCATGCGTGCAAGCTATGGGACACATAACTCCAGCTTCTCCATTTTGATAGAGTAGGAACATTATACAAAATCTACTCCAAGGAGTATTTCTATCGGGATCAAAAAGCCCTAGACTGAAAATTTCATTTTCAAGGATTTCAGTTTCCGTGCATCTCTCTATCCTATCTATTCGATGATTATGGGCATCATAATGTTTCACTCTTGTCACTTTTAAGTGATTTTCTAACTCATTTGCTGTGTTAGCAAATTCTCTCCATCTAAAGGAAACATATTTCGATAAAGCTGTAAGTTCTTTATCAATGGCAGTAAATTCATTACCAACATATTTTCTTATCAAGCTTTTAAGAAAATCATCATCTGAATAATAATTATAATTATCCCTTACAAGTAGATAATCATCAAATGTATAGGGATTTTCGCGATTTCCTTCTGTATAATTCATAATAAATCAGTAAAAATTTCACTGAATTATTCTAAATAATTTATATTTGATATTTAAGTAATATGAATTAAAAATTAATATCAATAATAAAAAGGGAGAAGATTATTCTTCCTCTTCTTCTTCCTTCTCCTCTTCTTCTTCTTCCTTCTCCTCTTTCTTATCCTCAGTAGGTTTTGATTGAGCGAATTTCTTGACATTTATTCTTTCTGAGCGTTTTATTTCACTTTTTCGACTTCTTTTAACATCTACTTCAACGATTTCAAAATCCTCTTGAGGTGAGATAAAGCTTTGGTCTGCCCCTCCTTCAGGGACAGTAATTATCTTGCTTTTTATAACTGTTGAGTTGGAAAGGGGATAAATTGTTTTTGCTACTCTTTGGATTTGTTTTGCAAATTCACCATAAATCATTCCAGTTATAAATTTTTCATGATTTAAAGATCTTGCAAATTCCTTTAAAATTTCTGTTATGATTTTCCTTATTAAAATCTGTTGACTACTCCTTGCTCTTTTTATAGTAGTACAAATAACAGTTAAACGATAAACCCATCCATCTTTTGTAGTTAGATTCAAAATGTTTTGAACTTTAGAACTTCCTCTCCCTATTAGAGATCGAACATAATCATTAGTGTATTGATGACCTGTGAATATGGTATTACATGTATTTGATTCATTATTAATATCTACAACCTTAAAACGTAATTTCAAACTGATGTCTGAAAAATCATTTGTAATATCATATAAAAGAATTTCAGTTGTTCTATTCATCACATTGTTTTCAAATCCAATGATGTCTCCAATTTCTTTATAATTAAAGCTTTTTGGAGTTTTACACGTATACCATTTTTTATCTTTAAATGATATCTTTTTTATTTTAGCTTTCTTTTTTTTAGCCTTAGCTCTTTGACTCATAATTCTTATTACCTCGCTATAATTGTTCTAATTTTTTCAACATCGTATTTGAAATCTTTCGCTAATACTTTTTTCTTCTTATAATATTTTATTAAGCGAAAAATTTTTGATTCTATTCGTTGTAAACCTTTTCGGGATTCGAGATCCTTATGATTAGTTTCCATGTGTTTGCGAAGTTTTAGTGCCTTTTTAATTAATTCCGTAAGATCTTCTGGAATTGGAGATTTAATATCATTTTCTTCAAGAATTTGACTGATTGTTTTCCCAGTAACTACACGAACTAGTGGGATTCCATATGAGTCTCTCAATAAAACACCAATACGAGATTTTGAATGCCCTTTCTTAGCTAATTTAACTACTTCATTTTCAACTTCTTCAGCAGATAGCTCAACCCATACTGGTTTTTCTAAACGTGCTGGTCTGGTACTTCCAGATTTTCCTTTTTTTCTACTATGCATCCGAGCCATTATAATCTAACAAACTGTGTACTTATAATATTAAAATCTTTAATGAATACTCAAAAATAAAATTTTGTAATTTAAGATAAATTTCATTACGTCTCCTCCTATAGAAAATAAAAGAATTCATGAGGATAATCAGTAAATATTTCTTTTAATTATCTCTTTTGCGTATTATAAATCTAAATAAATCTTAAAGAATTATTAGCTATATGGACAATAATATGCACATCTTGAATTTCATAACGAGTAATAATCATAAATTTAAAGAAATTTCAAAATTATTTGAAGAAGAACATCTCAATTATCGTCTTAAACAATACGATATTGAAACCTTAGAAATTCAATCGGAATCCATTCGAGAGGTTGCTTTAACAAAGTTAAATAGCGTAAGAGACAAGCTAAAAACATCATATTTTGTAGAGGATGCTGGATTTTTTGTTGACAACCCTTTACATGGATTTCCAGGCGTTTATTCTTCGTATGTTATGAAAACAATAGGGAATGAAGGTATATTGCGGTTAATTACTGACTTTTATGAATCAAAAGCTCACTTTAAAACGGTAATTGCCTTATACTTTAAGCCACATGATGAAGTTTATACTTTTGAGGGAGAAGTTAATGGACGAGTCTCTAAAACTATAAGAGGAACAGGAGGATTTGGTTTTGATCCAATTTTCATTCCAAATGAATTTCCAGAGAAAACTTTTGGTGAATTAACGCAGACAGAAAAAAATGAAATTTCTCATAGAGGAAGAGCTTGGCGAGAGCTTATTGAATTTATTAAGTATGTATAATATAATTTAAAAGGTCTGTCTAAATATGTCCATTATTGTTTGTCTATTTAATCTTAACAATACAAAGTACATCCCAATAAATCCCACTAATATAGCTATGCCAAAAACCCGGAAAAGGGTAGCATAGGGAATCGTGAAAGTTGCTGGCATTTCTGTCATTAAAGCCATATTTGTTTCAAGTAAATAAGCACAATATGTGCCTATTATCGTTCCCATTGTTCCTGCGGAAATCATTAATACTAAACTCTCAATAAGGAACATGTTCCTAACATTCTTTTTCTTCAGACCCATGCTCCTAAGAATCCCGATTTCAAATTTGCGTTCTAAAATTATTGCATACATGTTGCTTACTAAACCAAATATTGAAATCATAATTGTGAAGAGTAAAATAACCTCCATTAAGGTACTTTGACGTTCCATTATAGAGTCCATGTAATTAACTTTAGATATAACATCATCGATTGAAAAACTTTTTGCTTGGTAAATTGAATTGATGTCTTCCATCGTTGATTCAATATTCTCTTGAGAATTATCAATTAAATTAACAAATATTTTATCAACGATCATATTTGGTTCATCGTAATTTGAAGTTTTCATCATTTTAGCATAATTACTTAACGAAACCATTATTCCTCCTCCATATGCCGAAGCTTCAGTACTCCCAAAATTCCAATATCCAGGCATACCACCACAGATTCCGACAACTTGATAAAGTGTAATATTTCCAGGCTGATCAGGTTTTTGAGGATTATAGAAACTTAATCTTATATACTCTCCAACATCATAAATTCCTAAAACGGATGCTATTGATTGAGCAATAATGCAAGTGTTATTTTGGTCGAATAATTCTGAAAAGGAATAATTAAAACCACTATTTGGACTTGTCCAAATAATTAACTCTTTATCTACCAAATTATAAAAACTTTTATCTACTCCAATGAATGCGGCTTCGATCTCATCGAAATTGGCGATATCTGCCGCTGTAACTTGAAATTTTCTTTCTGCTTCACGAACATAAAATTCAAATATGTTAGTGATCGCTTCTTGACTTGAACCGCCCCCTCCCATTAATCCTTGACTTGAAGAAAATACGGTAGAAATAATAGACGTAAGATCATAAGTATTATATAAACTAACTGCGACATCCTCTATACCGGGAAGAATTCTCAACTCATCTACCATTTGCATAGTCAATGCATCATTGGGGTCATAACCTTGATTTGATAATACCAAATCAGACCCATATTGGAAGGTTAAAAATCTTGACATTGTATCAGATTGCATTTGAGTAACACTGGTGATAAAAAAAATAAAGCTAAAGGATATTGAAAACATTACAATTGTACCAGTATTTCTCCTTCCATATCTCCTCAGTGAAATTTTGATTATGCTTCTATACTTTCTAATGAAAGGAAATATAAATCCTAAAAAAACTCTCTCAATAATTGGTATTAGTCCAACGGAGGCAAAAACAAGTCCAATTAGAATACATGTTAGCATGCCAATAAATAGTCCAGCAATCATCATAAATCCGCCAACTACAATTATATTTGGTAATAAAACGAATACTACCATGCCAATTGTAGCAATTGCTATCCCTGCTAAAAAGCTTTTGACATTCATGCTCCCTTCTTTTTTAACTTCCCATCCTTCTTCTTTTGTTTGAAAAGGAGTGATTGACTTTATTAAGTTTTGATTCGCACTTTTTAATGCTGGCAATAAAGCAATTACTAACGAAGTAATCGCTCCTATTAAAAACTCTAAAACGATAGTGGAGGGGTTTATTACAAAATCTTCTGTTAAAAATGGAAAGTTGGTAATACTAAATAGTGTACTAACTACCGATGGCGTAAATATCAAGCCAATAATTACTCCGATAACTGATCCTAAAACGCCAATAATTAATCCTTCAAAAAGAACCATCTTGATAGGAACAGATTTTTTTCCTCCCACAACTCTAAAAATTCCAAATTCTCTAATCCTTTCCTCGACAGAAGTAGATAAAATCGAATTAATTAAAATTCCTGTTATTAGCATCGATAATATAGTTATAAACCAAAATATAATTGTTATGGTCATCAAAATAAATTGACCACTACTTAATTCTTCTAATTTTGGCATTGCTACCGCATAAGTATTAATATCTAAACGTTCCTGTATCCTTGATCCAATCTCTCTTAGATTTTTTGTAGTTGTATCTAAATCACTTGCATCATAAACAAATTGTGGGTTCTCAATTGTTCCGAAAACAAAATTTATTTGATTATCTCGATTTAAAAATTGTTGAGCTTGTTCAAGGTTTAGAAGAATTAAGTTAGTTTCAAATTGGAAGAATTTAAGATCTTGTTTACATATGCTCACCACTCTTAAGTCTAAATTATATTGCTGATATTCTAGGAAGATCATATCACCAATCGATACATTAAGAATTTCTGCAAGATTCCATAGTATGATACATTCCCCATAATCAGGTTCCCCTAAATATTTTTCTCCAGTTTCCTCACCATTTTCATCCACGATTAATAAATCCCCCATCTTACCGTTATTCGCTTCAGCTTCAAAATCTATGCCATACATCTGAAAACTTCCATTTACATTTGAATTTTCTGAAGAACTTGTGACTAATGCCATAATTCTTGGAAAAAATGCATCTACTCCTTGGATGTTAGCTAAATCTTCTTTTATGATATTAATATCAAAATAAGGATTATAAGTTAAATCAGTTTTAGGAACTTTAGTAATCATTATATCTGCATTCCCCGTTGTTGTAGTAACCGTGCCAATATAATTATAACTCAACGTATCATTAACCATTCCGATTGCTGTAAGTAATATGATTGAGATTGCTATTCCCCCTATTCCAAAAATAGCTTTAGCTTTTTCACGTTTTAAGTCTAACCACGAATTCTTGATAAATTGAAGATTCATTTTGGTTGCTATTTTATAGAAAAAATTTCTAAGATTCAGGGCAATTCACCATTATTTTTATCAATCTAAAACACTAAACTTTTTGTTCTTTTTTTTAAATGTTTTTAACACTTTTCCTTCTTTTGCTAATATAGACTCAATTTCACTTTTTTCTCGCCTTATTAATCTTACTCCCGCACATTTTTTATTACTGCAATAATAATCTTGAGCAGGTTCATTTTTAAAGTACCATTTTCCGCAATTTAAACAGTTATAAACAGCATAGATTTGATCGTGGCCACAATTTGGGCATATATAGTCAAATTTTAGTGTTTGGTACCAAGATTTACAAAATCTGCAATACAATGTTAAGGGTCTTTTTTTTTCTTCTACAGGCTCTAGTAGCTCAATTCTTTTTATTATTTGGTCTTTATCTATATCCTCTAACCTAACTTTTTCAGCATCTAAAGTTTTATGCTTAAAAAACCTTTTAACAACAAAATAGATAGTTAAACTTGAAAAAACTAATAAACCGATGACTATTATCCAGAAATAAATATTATTAAAATTTAACAAACCATTTTGAATTTTAACATTTAGAGTTATTTCTGCCCAATTTCCCTCTTTATCATATGCCTTAACTTTTAAATTATGACTTCCATCATTTAACTTGGTGGTATCCCAATTATATTCCAGAATTTTTCTCTCAATATCATATGATAGTGAATTTCGATTAATACTCTTGCCATCAATGTAAAGATAAATTCTTGCTAAATCAAGTTCTCTATTGTCGGTAATATTGAATCTAACTTTTTGAATAGACTTAAGCACTTGATTATCAGAAATTGAAAATGGAATTATGATTGGGGGCACAAAATCTGTTGATGGGTCATAACCAATATAAATGTTTGAAATTAGCCAGCCAAAACCTAAACCAATATTAATATTATTCGTATGTAATGAGAATTTTATCATTATTATTTCATTTCCAAAAGAGGACAAATCGATGGATTCATTTCCAGAGAGATTATCATCGTCATAATAATAATCCTTCAATTCTATCCATGAATCACCGAAATTGGTTGACAGTGATACCAAACACCTATCCAAATCCTCCCTATCTAATCCAAACTCGTTTTGTAGTGAAATTTCGAAATAATAAGCCAAATAAGTGTCATATTCGGCTTTCAAATAAAGAGGTTTGGTCACCAATTCAATATCCCAATTGACACCATAACCATTTTCTAATCCCCCATAACTCTGGCCTTTCCCTCCATAAATAAACTTTTGATTCAATTTTTCCACAGGATGCCAAGAATTATCTCCCTTTAACCAACAAGTATAATCTTTAGGAGGAGGGCTGCCCGTTATATAATAATCACTTAAATTTTCATTTGAAAACGAATACCCTACCTCTTTTTCATCTTTTATAACATTATAGGATAAGATCATAGGATTCTCAAAGCTAAAGAGATTATCATTACGATTATAATAGGGTGTTTTAACAGAAAATTTTCCATCGGAAGTATGAAACCTAAAAGAATAGTTAGATAAATCTCCTATTATTATGGATTTTGTGAATAAAATACCTGTACCTTCTTCTTTCAGTTGATTAGAATCCCAATCCCCTATAGAATTAATCATGCTAAAATTAACGCCATCAATTTCAAGATAAATATAAACTGGATAACTATTACTTTCATCAAGATATCTACAACTGAAGATTACGGAATCGAATCTTGAGATAGTCGTATCTGAAATGTTCTGCGTTACATTAAATTCAATAATTGGATTGAAATGATTAGTGTAATTAAAGATTGAAAATTTATCAAGTATTAAGCCTTTATACTGGTATGGATCAAATTGATCATCTACATTTGCTAAGAATCTAAATTGCACAAAATATCCAATATATTCTGTAAGATTTACCTCTTCCATAAACCAATCTCTCTCTTCATTACTATATGTTCTTAAATTAATCCAACCAGTCCAATTCAGATTAATCTGGAAATAGACAGAGTCAAATTCATTAATGCTAACTCTTAATCCATATTGGAGGAATGGCTTTACAATATCTTTATCCATCCTTGTTAAATTGATTAAAGGGCTAATAAGAGAACCATTTGGATATGGTTCTGTGATGGCATATGGTTGATAGCTATATGTTTCAGGATAATTATGATCTCTCCCATAATATAATGCTTTCCACTCATTTTCATATAAATCTGAGCGATCATCATTTACATTAGATTGATTTAATACGTTCCAACCCGTGCCCGTTGTTGTCCAATTATTCCAACCATCATTAAAATCATAGGAACAAGGAAATTGCTCACTGTCTTTAGGAAATTCAATTGATATATTAAAAGATCCCGTGTATGGAAATCTAATGGCATGATCACCATCACTAGCATAAAAAATATAGTGATATACTCCTGGTTCTGGAAACTGAATATAAGAACTTCGAAATAATGTTCCATCGGTATAATTATCATCTAAAACATTGACTTGTAAAAGTGATAAATTTTGGGCTGTTTCTAAGATAGAAACAAATACGTCTTGTGGAGGAACATTTGCTATATCAAAATCATAATAATCTATGTAGAACCGAAATCTATCAATAGAATAATTCTTATTAGGATTCCCACCAATAAATTCCTGATATGAAAGAACTGTTGCGTTAATTCTCCCTCCAGCATAGGTTATTTCTGGAATTTTTAATTCAGGAGCATAATGGTTTTTCACATTCGTGACGTTTAAAATAAACTCGCTTTCTCCATCATAAGCTTTAACGACAACAATGCATTCACTTTGATTTAACTTAGGAGTAAAATAGAAGGAACTAGAATCATCATACCACTTTCTCGTTGATTGATATAAGATTGGTTCTCCATTAGGTTTTGATGCATTGGCATAAAGAAATAATTCAAGGTCTGCAGCATCTTCAGCAACATCAAGATTAAATACGTACTGTTTATTTGGATCTAATTTTATGCTTCGTGCAAAAACGTGTTGAGCTAGGGGATTAACTTGAGAACTTGTTAACTTGTTCTGAACTGATTCATTAAGAGAGATGTATTTTGTCAAAGCATCTATGGCCGCATTGATATTAATCCGCCCATAACCTTCATGAACATCTTTTAACGTTCCTAAAGTTCCTAAGTAAGTTCCTGGAGAGTATGAACTTTCATCAATATCTGTTGTGGGATCATCTTCACGTTCAAGATTGGTTTCTGAAGCCGTCATTAGCAAGATGGCTTTTAATATCTTCGACAGCATAGCGGTATCTTGGGAATTCCAATTAGTCCAATCACCCCATTTTGCATTTATTAAAATGTTAATTGCAGCGGAGGTAATAGCTGCTGAAATTGAAGTTCCCATCAATGCCGTTGCCTTAGAAGTGTTCGCTTTGGCGCTAAGTATACTCCTATGACCGTGTAAAATACTACCACCTGGAGCTACCATGTCCGGTTTTGTGAGGTTATTTTCTATTGATGTTCCCACGCTACTATAGGACGTTACCTGATCTTTATCGTTAATAGCTCCTACAACGATAGAATTTTTCGTCAGTGCTAATTTATTAAGTGGATTAGAACCCTTAATTCCGTAATTACCAGCTGCGATCACTATGACTATCCCATCATCAGCGACCTCATTAATTACACGATTGATAACTCTAACATCATTGCCTAACGTTCCAATACTTAAACAAGCGCTAACTATTCTATATAGCGTCCTATTAGCTTTTAGACTTGCCATAGCTGAGATTAAATCAGAAGAGTGACCAATGCCTGAACCATTAACTACTTTAAAAGCTACTATTTTTGAGGCATTTGCGATCCCAGTAAAGTAATTATAATTTTGAACATATGATTCTGGATAATAAGAGATGTTTATTTTAAAGGATAATTTTGGAATTTTGTTTAAAGTTTTATGATATCGCATATATAGATCATAAATACCTTCTCCATATTGAGAAACTTGATGTTCTATGCGATAATTAAAATTCTGTAGTAAATTATGTGAACTATTCACTAGATTTGAGTCATAATATAATTCAAACCATACATTATCTATTCCATTCTCAATTAAATTCCAAGAAGAATTTATTTTAATTCGAGAACTAATGTTGGTTGCATTAAAAGATAATATCTTGAATGAATAATCCTTTGATGGTAGATAATCTTCAAAGAAATCTGAATGTGAATAATTTTTATTAATAACCAAAATAGTGGGTTCCAATGAACTAGGACTTTCAAGACCCGTCCCTGCAATCACGGAAGAAATGAATGTTCCATGGCCATATTCATCATTGATTTTTGCATCATCAGTAAAAGCTTCCCCGCCTCTAATCTTGTCCTTTAAAAAATCGTTATTTAAATCAATTCCACTATCTATAACTGCAACTGATGCATTCGTGTTGCCTTTTATGCCATTAATAAACCAAGTAGAATTAACTGCTCCAGTCTGTATAGAAGCATAACTTAAATAAGTCTCCATATTTTCATCTTTTTCTATATTAATATTTGGAAATTCACTAGAAAATGACGAGATGTTATCTAAGGGAAATGAACCTGCAAAGCCAGAAATAGATTCAAATTTATTGTTCCATTCTGATCCATTCTTTAGAACTCCTCCATAAAATAAAAAACGGTTTTTTACCTCTGGATTGAAATAAGATTGATTAAAGAATACGATAACTCTAGAATTACCTGAATCTGAACTACTTAAAGAATTATGTTCTTCATAAGAAATATCAAACTTAATTGAACTTATTTTAAGGAAAGAACTCAAATTTATTGCTGTTAAGGAAAGAAGTATCATGAAAAATGCAAAATTCAATTTTTTATTCATGAAACTCATCTCCATTTGAATTTTGATCCGATTTTACTTTATTTAGATGATCTCTTAAAGTTTTATCCACTTTAATCACTGAATCGATACCTTCTGTATTAAACAAGATTTCTTCATTTCTTTGAAGTTCAAAGCGTTTTGATTTGTATCTATTCATTTCAAATAAATATCCGATTAAAACAGCGAGAGCAATAAATGTAGGAATAATAATAAACAAAGATTGAGTTTCTAAAGGAATTACGATTTTTACTTCGATGGTATTTGAAGAAGCTATATTTTTTTTAAGGAAATAATAATCTATTGCGGCAGGTTTTAATATTATCAAATTTTGGGTTTTAGCTCTCACTTTATATGAAAATGCAATGATTTCACCAGGAGAAAGACATTCTATCTCGTTTATTAACTTTCCTTCTACTAAAGAGAATTCGATCTGGGTAAAACTTACATCGTCGCTTAAAGTTAAGTTTTTAATGCAAATATTACCATCATTCTTTACTCGAATCGTTATCTCAACTATTTCACCGATTTGAATCTGAGTTTTTTCAATCTCCTTTTGAATAGTTAAATTTATATGACCTAAAATTATCGGATTAGATTTCGATATTTGAATCAATCTTTTGTCTATATCGTCAAAATAGTTAATAGGACCATAATAATACGCTTTCCAATCCACTTTTAAAACGGTGATATCTTTCTTAATTCCAACGTTATAAACTATATTGGGAAATGAAAGTTGAGGTTCATTCAATCTTATCAAATCTCCATATCTATCATTTAGGGATAATTTTAAATTAGTAATATTTAATTTTGAGAAACCGTCATTAAATATTCTAACTGAGAGATTAAATTCTTGGCCGATTGAAGGATGAACTGATGATGTGTTAAATTCTATCTGAACCGATTTCACAAATGGAAAACTTCTTTGATAATCAACTTTAGCGGAACAATACACTTCATTCGCATGATTTTCTATTTTAGATGAATTTAGATTTTCGATTTTAGTGGTTGAATTATAGTTTATTTCTAATGATTTAATTAATACATTATTAGGGGTATAAAACCTGAATTCTATGGTTTTTTTCTCCAAAGGTGAAAGTTCATCTAAAAGAAAAGTTAAAATTCCATCTTTCTGGGTAAAGTTACCAGAATCGAGGATAATACCCGGACACATTAGTGTAACATTTATGTTAGTGGCAATCTCAGACCCAATATTTTGAAAATCTAGTTTATATTTGTTTTCTTGACCACTTTTTGAGCTGAAATGAGAAACATTAGCAATTGCTACTATTGATGCCATCTCATAAGTGCCCATTGATATTGAATTCGATCTCCTTATATATAGCACATTTCCACTCTCTGTTGAATAAAAAATTCTTGCCCCTTGAGAATTATACCGATTGTTGTCCCGATAGGAAAATTCAATATCCAGATTATTAATGCTGATGTTAAAAGAATCTGCGTCGCTCCCAATTATTCTGAAGATTATGGAGTGATTGGATCTCGACTCAGGGTCAAAAATCCATTCCAATGAATCTTCGTATTTTATGAATGAATAACGAGCAATTCCATTTTCAATTGAATCAAAAAAAGGAGCGATATCAATAAATTCACCGCTTGAAAAGTTGAAAATTTCAAGATTGATTACATCAGAGGGATCAGAATAATTGATTAATAAAGAGATTCGATCAATGCTGTTATTCATAAGATCAATCGCTGAATCATTCTGAAATAAGAATTGCACTTCAAGTTCATTATAATCGATATATTTTTCCTCTGAAGATATATTCCAAGCTTGATTATCATCTAAAAGCGCCATACTAGGGGTAGTGTTGCCAATGGAGGCTCCTGAGATTATAGCTGGTAATGGAGGATATGTGGATTTTATCGTAAAATTATTTATGTAAAATGGAGTGAAAGAATCCAAGTTAGAAATCGAAAAATTGGAGTATATATACGATATACTCTGATTTGGTTCTATATACCAGTTGTCCTCATTCCAGATACTATTTTTATTCGTGAAGATCTCTTTCAAATCATCTGGAGTTATTCCTAATAATAATAAACCACTTATTAACTGGGGATTTTCAATAATTACTGAATCTATCACGTTATCCATATCTTGGTTATAAGGTAAAAGATTTGTTAGATTATTTAAATTGGGGAAATACTTGTCGACTAATCCTGTGCCTAAGCTGTCAAAATATAATACTTTCGGATCTTTATTAAAATTAAAAAAATCTTCCAATGATTCATATTGATTGGGATATTCTATTCTTACTACTTCCCAGATCGAATCCATTAATTCTTCAGAGAGAGGACCTGCTATCACTGAAAAAACAGTATCTAGATCCAAAGGAATGAACGTAGGTACACCCCAAACGGTTTCATTACCAACATTTTTAACTGTTATGTTAAAATCATAATTGTTGAAAACGCCAAATGAGGCATTTCCTCTTACAAGATTTTTCTTAATCAGTAAATTTGGTTCAGAATTTGATATATGATATTTAATTGTTAAATCTTGAATTGGATTAAATAACCCTGTTAGGATACCCGGAATACCTTGAAAACCGAGAATTGGAAGGAGGTTTAAATAGTCTGCAGAGTTATTTAAATTCTTAGGTCTAATGTAGCTTTCTTTAAACCCCCCATTATCAACCCATACTAATTCGAATAAATAATTTTTAACGGTTTCAATGTTAATATCGATATTTGCATAGTAAAGCAATTGTGATACCTGTTCTAACAGAAAATCATAAAGATTGAAATATTCGGGGGTGTTATAAATAATGTCAGAACATAGGATTCTTAGATTTATTTCACTCATAAACGCTCCAATTAAAGCAATAAAAACCTTTTCACTGGGTCTTAATGCACCAGATTCGTATCCCATTGCTTCCCATAGATTAAACGAATATTCATTTTCTCCCGTTTTTTTAATTGCTTCTTTAGCACCTTCATATTGGATCATCATGGTTGTATAGTGCGATTGATTGGAGAGTGAAAAAGCCTTAAAAATTTCATTAAATGATTCAAATCCAGATAGGGTTTCATTTATTCCCCCTATCGAAGTATTTAATCCAAAAAACTGGGAAAATATGTTTTCAATTTCAAGATTTTGCAGAAAATTGAGATTAAGTGATTCAATATTATAGTTAACTTGTGAATTTGAATTCAAAAATTCTTGCTCAAGAATATCTAATGAGTTAATTAAGAAATATGTTGACGAGAGATGATAATTGTTTATATAATCATTCGAGGTTAATCGATTAATATCTAAAGCTTTCCAATATCCATCTTTGGGCACATTCCGAATTACTTCATCTAAATAGATATTCCAGTCAGGATAATGTCCGATAAATGGAAAAAAATTAGGTTCTGACGTGTTAACAGGAATTAAATCAACTTGAAATTTTTCACTGATAATTTTAAGAGCCCTTTCTGCTCGCACATTTGCCTCTTCTTGCTTAACTTCCTCATCATAGAATAAAAATCCTGAAAATCCATTAAAAGTCATTTGATATTGATTTAGAAAATCTTGCTCGGTGACTAACCTTGGAAATATTTCTGGAGTTATTCCGTTAGAAGTACTAAGTAAGACATTACATTTATAAAATGCTGGATCTCTAGTGTCAAATTGAGGTAAAATGCTCGTATCGTTAGTAAAAAGTGATTGCTTGATAATTGATTTATTACCCGCGATATAAGCGTCAATACTTTCAGAATATAAGTCCGTTCCAGCAATATCTGAAGGGTGAACATCATCCATGGTTTTTTTATGTTCTATCATGACCATTTTAGTGAGATTTGGATTTATAGAATCTAGAAAAAACAATCCACAAATCAACACTAAAATCAAGTTTTTATTCAAGACTCATCACATCACATTGTTTCTCTATAAATTTCAACGATTTTTTTCTTTCTCAACTTACGCAACAAGAGATACATTCCTATGAATGTAAAAATTGTTGATAAAATGAAAACATTGATAGCACTCTGAAATGGAAAATTAGTAGGTGTAGGTAAATCACTTAATAAATTTAAGGAAGAAGCCAATAATAATCCCGTTGAGTACCCAACAAGCATTCCAACTGACCCACTACTAAACATTATAATGAGGGCCTCGATTGTAAATAGATGATTAATTTGATTTCCTTTTAATCCTAGAGTCCTAATAATACCAATTTCCTTTTTTCTTTCTATTATTGTAGAGTAGGAGGAAGAAATAAGTCCAAATAAACATATAATTATAGCAGCATCAAGAGTTATTGTAAAAAAAGTATCTAGGATTGAATAATATGAAATACCTTGAGTAACACTTCTTATTAAATTTTCAATTTCAAAATCAAACTGATCATTATATTCTTTTTCGATTAAGTCTTCAATATAATTTGAATTATCTGCTCTTATTTCTGTTAGCTTTATAAATAGCTTGTCAAGGTAAGGTATTGGAGGGATGTCCATTAATTGGATGTAGTTCTCCTGGGATATCATCACCCCTCCATTAGCTGCATTGCTACTAGATCTACTAAAATCATCAGAAAATCCTGGCATATGAGCTGCTATTCCAACAATATTGAAAGTGTAAATTTCGGATTCATCTCCTCGGTAAATGACGATACGAACTAGATTACTTAAATCTAAATCTAAATTTACTGCCAATGCTTCAGAGATAATACAGCTAAATCCTTTTTCATAATTAAAAAGATCAGTAAAAGAATTATCTATATTACCACTAGTGAATTCTATTAAGTTCGTATTAATTGTAGAAGGATATTCTTCATCGATTCCGATGAGAGTGACATCTTCGGTTGATAATCCAGCGTAATCTCCAATCGCAGCTGAAAATTCTTTTCCGACTTCAGAGTAAATTTGAGTTAAATGATAAGGACTGGCAATAACAGAGGAAACTTTTTCAACTCCTTCAATCTGCATTAGATTCTCTTCGAATTCTATCGTAAGGATTCTACTTGGATTTACTGAAAAACTGTCAGACTGTAAATGTATTGTGTCGCTTGATAATCCAAACCCTCCACCACCTCCTTCTATGTCTTCTGGTTCTTCCCATCCCCTTGTTTCTATTACTAAATCAGATCCCAAACTCAATTTTGTGCCAATTATTTCTTCATCAGACAAAAACGTAAAAGCTGCTGAAGTAAAAATTACAAACGAAAATGTAAATGCGAATATTAGAATTGTGCTAGTGTTCCTCCGAGCATAACGAAAAATAAAAATCTTATATATTGGTGATAATTTTCTTGAAATTAGTCGAAAAACTTGAATAAAAAAATGTAAAACAATTGGTATAATTCCTAAACCAGCTAAAGTCGTACCAATCAGAAATATTATGAGTAAAGCAATGAGCATCCCAGCTATTAGGGTGAGATCTCCAGAAATGAATATTCTAGGGATTGCAATTATTACAAATAAACCATTAATAGCTAAAATCAGCCCCACTATTATGAGTTTATAGTTAATTGATGCTTTCTTTTGGAGATGATATAATGTATCTTCATGTCGGTAAGGATGGATGCTTTCGATTAATTGAAGTTTCATAACTTGAATAGCTGGCGACAGACTTACAACTATTCCTACGGTAATCCCGATAAGATAAGAAATCAGTATTGAAAAAAAAGTAATTGAATACGTAACATTTCCAGCTAAACCTGGGATTGTGCCAGCTATAACCGTCCCTGCGAATGGGAGAATTATAAATTGAGTTGCCAATTGAGCAAAAATGATTCCAAGGATTGTACCGAAATTGCATAAAAGAAATCCTTGAATGAGGACTATCATTAGATTATGCATTTTTGTTGCCCCTAAAGTTCGAAATATCCCAAATTCTCTGATCCGCTCTTCAACTGAAGTTTTCAATATTCCATTTATCAATACACCAGAGATAAGCATTGAAATCATACTTACAAACACGAAAATTATCGTGATACCCACACTCAACCATTCTGAAAAACCTAATACTTCTAATTTTGGTAATTCTATATTATATTCATTAAGCCCTATCGACATTTGAATTTGTCCAGCGAGGTTTTTAACAGAATTTTCAGATCCTTCAAGATTTCTTACATCATAAAAGTTTCCAGGTTCTTTTAACGTCAGAATTAAATTATTGCATTTACCACTAAATGTAGGCGCTCCGAAAATATTATATAACGTTTCAATATCAACTACAATTAAGTTTCTATTCGTGTAAGAAATGGGCCATTTCAACTGATAATCAAAAATTTTTACAATAGTAAAATTTCTAATCGCATTATAAGTAATATTACCGTAAGTTAGGGACATTCGTATCTGTATCGTATCATTTTCTTTATAATTAATTTCTTCAGCGAATTCGTAGTAAATAGCACATTCATTTGAAGATAAGTATCCTAAATCTATGATGTTATTTGTTCCTGGAACGACAAATTCTCCAAAATCAGCAGATTCTTCTAAAGAAAAGTTTATTCCCGAGATTAAGGTGTTTGAAACTTTATAAGTAAGATCATTACTATCAATAGCTTGTGAGACATTTACATCTCCATATACTTCCAAACGGGGGATATAATCAGCGATTTGAGGAAATTCGTTGCTAATAGAACTAACAAGTGGATTGAAATCAAAAAAGTTGGACCTATTACTTGGTTCACCATTATAATGCCTGACTGTAATCAACATGTCTTGATTCCCAGCATCGATACTCAAATAATTAGCAAAAGTGACTGATATAGAATCTGAGAGGAATAATACTAATGCTAAAAGCCCCACAGAGATCATGACTCCAATTATACCAATTGCAGTTCTGACCTTTTGGCGTCCCAAATCCTTGAAAGCATACTTGAAAATGATTTTGAAGTTAAGCATGGTATTCATTTAAGATAATATTAAAGAATCCGCTTCAATTTTTCCATTTAAATTATTTTCATTTATTAATTCAGCTAAAATATCTTCCAGATGCTCAGGCAGATTTAAAATTATTGAAGTTGGAATGCTATTCTTAATATCTGAGATCTTAATGATGGTTTTTCCTTGATTAGCAAATAAATATCTAAAAATCATGCTTTTACATTTTTCTTTATTCATTTCCGCCTCTTGTTTTCGTTTTAACTCCATCATTTCAGTTTCTTTTAAGCCTCCAATTTTGCCTTCTTTAGTTAATTTTCCATCTCTCATGTGGAAAACTCTTGTCGCAAATTCAGAAACCGCAGCATCATGACTCACAGCAACAAATGTTGCCCCTTTACGATTTAAGTCTCTCAATAAGTTTAATATCATAACTCCTGTTTTTGAATCAAGATCACCTGTAGGTTCATCCAGAACACAGATAGCTGGATCATTTGCGAAAGCTCGAGCGATTGCTACTCGTTGTTGTTCACCTCCGCTTAACTCTGACGGTGTGTGATGAGCTCTTTCTTCCAATCCGACAAGTCTTAATAAATCCATCCCTCTTTTTCTTTTCCCCCTCCTGCTTAATTTTCCTGAAAAGTGTAATGGAACAAGCACGTTTTCTAAAGCTGTCATTTGAGGGAGGAGGTTATAAAACTGAAATACAAATCCAATATTCTCTCTACGTATCTCAGCTAAATCATTGTCATTTAACATTGAAATATTCTTGCCTTCCAGGAATATTTTTCCCCGAGTAGGAGTATCAAGACCTCCAATTAAATTCAACAGAGTAGTCTTACCTGAACCAGAGGGGCCCATTATGTCTACAAAATCCCCCTTATCTATAGTAAGATCCACCCCGCGTAGTGCAGCTACTGCTGTTGTTCCTAGCAAGTAGGTTTTATGTAAATTCTCCACCTTTATTAAATGATCATAGGCAGATTTACCTAGTTCCTCAATTGAAGCTTTTTGGTGTGCTCTTTTTTTTTCTTTTCGTGATAATGTTAAAAATTCTTCCTTCTCTTTTTTTTGTTCTTCCTTTCTCTTGCGTTCTTGCCACTTTAAAAAATTCTTGCTTATCTTTCCCCTCCAAACAGCTAATTTTCCAGTATCTTCTTCATATTCTTCCATTTCTATAGTTTTTTTAATTACTTCATTAGTCATACAAATATCAACTCGTAGTTCAATATTTAAAGAGACGAAAATCGAAAGTTAATGATTGAAATTACTCTAATTAGATTAATTGAATCATCTGAAAATTTTAAACATTAAGTTTCTAATTGGATAGAAAAATTGATTCTAACTTTATATTATATAAAAATTCTTTACTTGCTCCAACTTTATCTTAGATATTCTAAAACACTTCGAGATATGTGTTTTTCTGCTTGTTATAGAGAACTATTAATGCTTTCCTTGATAAATCGAGATTTTTAAAATGATAATTAATCCTTTCTTGAAATGTTTCCAACTTAAAATCAGAATCATTAATCATATTAAAACAATATGATAAAATTGAGAAAAATTTAAAAATTTGAAGTTGATAAATAAAATATATGGAAAAGCAGAAAATCGAGAAAATCTTATCGAAAATAAGAACTATCGAAAATGAAAATGTTGAACTTGACCAATTCATATCTGAAATGGAGGTTCCTAATAGAGATAAGATACTAGAAGAAATTTTGCTAGATATAATAAGATCTAACATACTTTTTCAATCATTAGGTATATCTCAAGAAATACTTTCGAAAAGTCAAGCGATTGAACCAGAATCATTGCAAACAGTAATTAATAATTTACTCGCTAGTATAAGAAAAATGCCAAGTAAAAAAGTAATTGTTCTAAGATCGTTTCTTGAGAGATTCGAAGAGATTTCTGAGCAAGATAAAAACGTTATTCTCCAATCACTTAAGGATGATGATTATGATGATATTAAAGAAAAAGTAATTTCTCTAATTAATGCTTTTAAGTTAAAAGAATAAAGAATCTAACTTGGTTCTTCAGTTTTTTCATCTAAAATGGCGAACAAATCTATTAAGGTCATAACATTCTTCATGCTTTTCATTTTTATTTTTCTTGTAATCAACCATTTTACGAGAAATGAACTCGTGCTGATTTTTCCCATTCCAAAATCTAAAAATAAATTAGTTGTCATTTCAAGCTTTCCGTCCCATCCTAAGACATCTTTCTTCAAATCTTCTTTTTCTTTATTGGGAATACCTTCGACATTTATAATACCATTATCAATAGTTATAAACGCGGCATATCTGCCATCTGTTGCATTTAGAAGCAGTTTTATTGAACTATCTTTATATTTCTGCTGAAATTTTTCTTTTTCATTCAAGGGCATTAATTGTGAATATATAACTCCTGCAAACCCTCGTGGCTTCTTTTTTTTTTCTTCAGACATTTTATTTACTCCATCTAATTTTGATCTTATAATTCAAGTTAAATCTTAAAACAATAAAAACTTTTAATCTATTTTTTACAAAAAAAAATAATCTTGAAAATTCCTAAATTTTCATTTTATGAAAATTCCTAAAATTAGAAGATAAAGTGAACTACAAATGTCTTCTCGCTTTTAAGTAAGCGACTATACCCAAACACTAATAACTGTCCATTTCTGATCCTGAAAAGAATTCCTCGAATGCTTTCCTATCCTGTGCAGAAATACGATCGTTCTTCATGACTTCCTTAACAACTATCGGAGCAGATTCTTTTTCATCGTGCTTTATTTTCTTCACGATTTTATATTCTTCTGTCTCTTTATCTAGCTCGAATTCCTGATTACAAGCCTTACAATAAAGCTTCTTATTCCGAGGTATCAAGATATTATCACAATTAGGACAAAATCTCATTTTCGTGTATCACCTTATTCCTTGCCTTTAAAGTTTACCTTTTTGTAGTTTTTTTATAATTCAGAAATAAAAAAAATAAATAAACCTTATAAATTTATTGTAATCCTATTTTTATGTGATGTTCAACCAAGTATAAAAACTTAATTATAAAAATGTTAATGATCCGATATTATCTTGAAAAATTACATTTGCTTATAATTTATGCGTTTTATTACAGTGAGTATGATAGACTTACCACGTTTCTAATTTAATTAAATAGACTTTTATATAAATGTGAATTGAGTATATAAGGATTATGAGTAAAAATTCTAAAACTCCCTTAGTTATTGCTCATAGAGGAGCTAGTAATATTGCACCCGAAAATACTCTAAAAGCATTTCAGAAAGCTATAGACCTGAAAGCTGATTTTATAGAGTTCGATCTCCAACAATCAAAAGATAAAGAGCTTGTAATAACACATGATGAAGATCTTTCGAGATTGACTGGTTATAGAAAAAACTTAGAATCTTTAACTTTAAAAGAGCTTAAGGAATTAGATTTTGGTGAAGGCGAAAAAATACCAACATTCAAAGAGTTAATTAACTTAGTAAAAGGAAAGATAGGGCTAAATTGTGAAATAAAAGTTCCAGAAATTGCAGAAAGGACCATTGATTTAATCAAATTTAATAACCTCATTGATTCTACAATTATAAGTTCTTTTCTACATGAAGAATTATTAATAATTAAAAGAATAGAACCTAAGATCAAAATTGCTGCATTAGTACCCATTTCAGGGGTAAAAAAATTAGACTGGATAGCAAAACAAAAAATGATCGGCTTTTGCATCGAAAATGGTTTCTATGCAATAAATCCTTTAGTTATGATGGTCGATCAGCAATTTGTTAATTATGCTCATGACCATGGTATTAAAGTATTTCCATGGATTGTAGACATCAAAATTACTATTAAAAAAATTTTAAAGTATGGAGTAGATGGGATTATAACAAAT
>Ga0315542_1000619_pt1 | contig 22578 bp, 18 predicted proteins | sample SalMarSW160120MG_FD_202541 | JGI IMG/M metagenome (GOLD analysis project Ga0315542, IMG submission 202541) | Salt marsh sediment microbial communities from the Plum Island Ecosystem LTER, Massachusetts, United States - Salt Marsh Sediment SW1601-20 ... | reverse complement strand
AGAACCAGCGTGATGCCGAGCACCATGAACGCGCCGAAACCGAACACGGCTCGCCACCCGGCCAGCTCTGAAATGAATCCCGCTAGAGTTCTCGCGCAGAGGATGCCGAGGAGTGTCCCGCTCATTACCTCGCCGACGACCTTTCCGCGCTCCTGGTCTTCGGCGAGGGTTGCTGCGAACGGCACCAGGATTTGCACCACCACGGAAGTCACTCCGACGACGAGCGAAGATGCGATAAAGAAGTGGATGGACGGCGATATGGCTGCGATTACAAGAGAAACGAAGACCAGCAGCGAAATTGAAACGATGAGTCTTTTTCTTTCCAGCAGGTCGCCCAGGGGCACTACAAAGACCAGTCCCATCGCGTATCCGATCTGTGTAAAGGTGACGATCAATCCCGCCGTCGTAGTGCCTGTGCTGAAGGCTTTCGCGATGGTCTCCAGGAGCGGCTGGGCCCAGAACATATTCGCGACGCTCACACCGCACGCGACTGCCATGATAAAGACAAGCCTTGGGCTGAGGGCCGTCGTTCCGTCTTCTCTTTGTATGTAGACTTGAGGTTGCGGATTGTCCTGGCGTTCTTTGTGTTTCACGATATTACACGGCTTCCGATTCGGTTCGCATGACTTCGGTCTTGATTAAACCCTCCACCTTTGATGGACCCTGATAGGTTGCAACTATCCGAGGAAAACTAATATTAGGTACTTTCTCCGGAAAAGTGCTAAAGAAAGAGAAGGAGGAAGAACCTATATAGAATCAATAAAGTTTATCGCATGTGAGATGGGATTCCAAATATTTTATTGTAACCCAAATCCATTTTTGTCCGACTAATTTGTACGTAGAGGGAGACAAGCCTTGCGGAGAAAATACTGTTGGCTTGTCCGCAAAATAGGCTCTTGAGAGTATTGTCTTCATCTCACAACTAAACTACCCTGTTTCAAAAACCGGTTTTCGGATCAACACCATAATCCTTAATACGGAAAGGGAAGAAATATGAAAACTGTGATTTCAATCCTGATAACACTGGCTGCGTTAAATTGGGGGATTTGTGGATGGTCAGCGGAGCAGCCGCCTCCGACGCCCGCGGCGGAGCAGCCGGAGGTTTTGACCAGCGGGCCGGTGAATGAGGCGTTTGCGGAGCCGGTGAACCTGGAGAACCAGCCGGGAATTATTGCGCCAACCCAGCCGCCCGCCAATATAGAGGAAGTTCCGCCCGCTGACAGGCCTGTAGGTGATGAGTTTGTCTGGGTGCCCGGCTACTGGGGATGGGACCCTTCAAGAAACGGCTATATCTGGGTGAGCGGCTGCTGGCGTGCAGCCCCCCCGGGGAGGTACTGGGTGCCGGGATACTGGACAGCCGCTGCGAGAGGCTGGCAATGGGTGGCGGGATTCTGGTCGCCTGTGGCCAATAACGAAATCGAGTATCTTCCTGAGCCGCCCGCTCTGACGGACGTCGAACCGCCGGGACCGGCGCCTTCTCCTGATAGGATCTGGGTGCCTCCATGCTGGTACTGGAACCACGGCCAGTATATTCGGCGGTCGGGATACTGGGTGCGAGCGAACCCGGACTGGGTGTGGGTGCCTTCGCACTATTTGTGGACGCCGCGCGGGTATGTCTTTGCCGGTGGACACTGGGATTATTCGCTCACGCGGCGAGGGGTGCTGTTTGCGCCGATATATTTTCCAAGGCATTTCTATGAACGGCGGGGGTTCTCGTATCCGCTCAGTATTGTAGTGGATGTAGGAAATCTGGAGTTCGGAATGTTCGCCTATCCGCGCTACTCTCATTACTATTTCGGGGATTACTACGGTAACAACTTCATCCGCATCGGTATGTACCCGTGGTTCGACTGCGTGAGCCGGCATACTTGGTACGATCCGATTTATTTTCATGACCGGTGGCGCTATTCCAAAAGAGAGCCGCGATGGGAGGAGCGCCAGCGGCAGGACTACAGGCGCAGGCTGGCGGACAGACGTCTCCGGCCGGCGAGGACGTACCGTGAGATGGAAAGCCGCATTACCAGGATGCCTGAATCGCAGCGAAGGGGCTTCAGGTTCGCTGAACCGATGAGGACAGTAGTCACCAGAAAGACGACTGCGATGAGGTTCGAGCCGATAAAAAGCTCAATGAGAAAGCAAATAACGAAGCAATCAGCCGATGTCCGCACGTTCAGGGAGCAGCGCAGCAAATGGGAGTCACAGGGACCCGGTGCGAGGAAAGGTCAGCCGACCATAGAGCGTGTTCCTGCGGCCGAGCGCCGAAGAACGGCCGAACCTACAATGGAGCGAAAAGGACAGGAGATGAAACCCTCCGGGCGCGAGAAAGTTGCACCCGCTCCCATTCAGCGAAGGCAACCGGAAGCTGCCCCGACAGGGGGGAGACAACGACAGGTCCAGCCTCCTGAGCGCAAACAAGGGGCGCCTGCTCAGGCGCAGGGAGAGCGCAAAAAGCCTGAGATGCAGCCCCAGGAACGTCAAGAAAAGCCGTCGGCAGAGAGAAGAGCTCCTGCAACTATAGCGCGGCCACAGGAAAGGCCGGCTTCTGTTTCTCGACCTGAAAGTCCGCAGAGAAACTCAGAGAGGGTAAAGGTTCCGACGCCGCCTGTTTCCAGCAAAAGGGGTGGTCTGTCCACATTCAGGAAAGGTCCGCCTTCCCAGCCGGCTGAAGAACGAAAAACCGAGAACAAGAAAGCTCCCAAAAAGAAAGAGAAGGAGGAGCAAAAAGGAGGCGAGCAGCGCAGGGGAGGAAGCGACCGCGACAAAAATTAGCTGATCCGGGTTGAAAAAGGAGGTCAGGATGCCATGGTCGCAGCGGCCATGGCCCGGACGTTTTCAAGCCTGGCATTGGGAGGTATATCGCAACCGGATTGAAGGATAAAGCCTTCTGGTCCGAGCTCCTGAATGAGCCTGGTGCAATACCGGTCCTCATACGGGCTCACTGATGACAATTTCGATTCCCTTTCTACTCCAGCCCACCGACGGCCTGCTCCACCGCGTTTACGATTTCACCGGATACCACAAGTTGCTGCACGAGCTCTATGTCTTTGTAGAGGGGTCTGTCCTCTTCCGCGTGGGGAATATGTTTTCTGACTATCTGATGAGCGATTGCGGTCCCTCTTCCCGGCTTGAAGGGATGAAAATCAATCCCCTGCGCTGCGGTCAGCATCTCGATGGAAAGCACGTATTCCACATTGTGGAGGATTTTCCAGGCATGGCGGGCCGCGATGCTCCCCATACTGACATGATCTTCCTGTCCTGCGGAGGTGGGGATGGAGTCAACGCTCGCGGGATGGGCCAGGACCTTGTTTTCAGAGACCAGAGAGGCTGCAGTATACTGGGAAACCATGAATCCCGAATTGAGCCCGCTGTTATGGGCAAGGAACGGGGGCAGTCCCGACACATGGGGGTTAACCAGCCGGTCGATCGTCCTTTCCGAGATATCTCCTATCTCAGCAAGTGCGATGCCCAGGTAATCCATGATAAAGGCCAGATTTTCTCCATGGAAATTACCCCCGGAGATAACCTCCTCCGCGTCAGCGAAGACCAGCGGGTTGTCTGTTGCCGAGTTGATCTCCACCTGGAGGACCTTCTGCGTGTAATCAATGGTCTCCAGTATGGGACCATACACCTGCGGAATGCACCGGAGGGTGTACGCATCCTGTACCTTTTCACAGTTCTTGTGGGAAGCGATAATGTCGCTGTCCGCGACAAGCTTCAGGATGTTCGCCGCGCAACGCAATTGCCCGGGATGGGGGCGGACCGCATGGATTTTTTCGTCAAAGGCCTTTGCAGTCCCTTTCAGGGCCTCCAGGCTCATGGCGCCGGCGATCTGGGCGTTCTTCATCAGGAGGGATGCCTCCGTCGTTACCAGGCACCCCAGCGCCGCCATGACCTGCGTGCCGTTTATCAGCGCGAGGCCTTCCTTGGCCTGCAGGCTGAGCGGTTCGATGCCGGCCCCTTCGAGGACCGGCAGAGAAGGAACGCGGGCGCCCTGCACAAGGCATTCCCCCTCGCCGATCAGAACCAGGCCCAGGTGTGCCAGGGGGGAAAGGTCCCCGCTGGCGCCCACGGATCCCTGGGCGGGGATATAGGGATAGATCTTTTTGTTAAGCAGTGCGAGCAGCGTTTCGACCAGACGGATCCTGACTCCGGAAAAACCCTTGGCAAGGGCATTGGCGCGGAGAAGGATAATCCCCCGTACCACGTCCTCGGGAAATGGCGGACCAACATTGGTCGCATGGCTCTTAAGAAGATTGTGCTGGAGTTTTTCAACGTCTTCAACCGGTATGCGTTGGTTTACCAGTTCGCCCACGCCTGTATTAATGCCATAGACCGTGCGGCCTTCCTTCAATATCTTTTGCACAAACGCCCTGGATCTCTTTATCCCTGCCTTCGAAGCCTCATCCAGGGCCGCTTTTGCTCCTTCGCGGCATACCCTTGTAACGTCTTCGATGCTCAGGGAGTTTCCATCAATGCATATCATCTCATTTCTCCTCAAGACCGGCACAATCTCCTTGACGCCGGGATTGTGATACCGGGGACCCGCCCGCAGGTGGGGATGTCCGGGCGAAACGCGGATAAAAATATTCATTCATAGATTAAAACAGGAACAGAGGTTTAAGGATAGATTCAATTGAATAGAAAATCCACACTTTTCAGGATTCCGGTTCCGCGAAAAGATCCTCATTGAGCGGGGGTAACAGGCCGATTTCGCTGCCTGCACGGAGGAGTTCCCGGATCGCCTGTCTCCCTTCCATACCCAGATCCTTGCTGAAATCGTTCACATAGAGTCTGATATGCTCCCGGATTACCCCGGCCTCCATTTCCTGAGCGTGAGCACAAATATACTCCCGGAGCCGGGAAGGGTTTTCCCACGCGAATGTGAGGCTTCGCCGGATCAAGGAACTGATCTTTCCTGCAGCCGTTTCACCCAGGTCTCTTCGGATCGCGATCCCGCCCAAGGGGATGGGGAGGGATGTTTTCTGCTCCCACCACTCGCCCAGGTCCAGGAGACACCTGAGGCCGTACTTCTGGAAGGTGAACCTGCCTTCGTGAATAATGACCCCGTACGCACAATCCCCCTTTTGCACGGCCGGCATGATCGCGTCAAAGGGCATGGAAAGGACCCGGGGACATTTTCCCAGGAACAGCGAAAGCAGGAGGTGAGCAGTGGTTAGTGTTCCGGGAACCGCTACCGCCGACTCCGCCATGGTTTCAAGTTTTGCGCCGGGTCTGGCGACAATGAGCGGGCCGCAGCCCCTGCCGAGGGCGCCACCACTCGAGAGCAGAACGTAATCCTTGAGGCAATGGGCCAGCGCGGCAATGGATATCTTCGTCACATCAAGACGTTTTTCAGCGCAGAGCCGGTTCAGGGTCTCCACGTCTTCCAGCCGCACGGTAAAAGCGAATTCGCCCGGATCAATCATCTTGTTCGCCAGGGCGCCGAAGATGAAAGTGTCGTTCGGGCAGGGAGAGTAGGCGAGAGATATATCCATCAGATAATTCCTTTTTCGATGATGATGAGGACGCCTTTTTGGGCGTTTTCAAAGGCCCGGTCCAGTTCCCAGGAGTCCCTGTCTGTGTTCCCCACCATATTGCTTATGGCACGCAATTCCACCATGGGGACCTTGTAATAGCCGCAAAGAGCTGCTGCCGCAAAACCTTCCATGTTCTCCACGAGTGTCCCGTATCCGGCCCGGTACAGGAACGCGGTTTCAGCCCGGGATGTCACGGTGGCAACGGTAAGAAAGGGTCCCTTGAAGATCCTGGTCTTTTTCTCCCCTCTCTCCTTCAGGAGGGCACGGTGAACATGCCTCGCGAGCGCTTGATCCAGCTCGATGCGGTTCTCCAGGAAGCCGAGAGGATGAGGAAGACCCGGTGCTGCCCCGTCTTCCACTCCGAGCTGGCCAAGGATTTCCTCGGTGGCAAGGGCGATGTCCCCTACTGACAGGGCAAACCCTTCAAAACCTCCCCCACAGCCGGTCACAATCAGTACCTCGGGAACGTGCCTGCTGAACACCGCGCCCAGGGCACCGGCCATGTTGACGGGACCCGGCCCTGTCACCAGAGAAGACACCTCCCTGCCGCAGATTCGGCCGGTCAGGAGTTTGACATGTCCGGCAGGGATGGTTCCTCTCCCGGACAAGCAATCGTTGATAAGGGAGAGTTCGGCAGGGACAGCGGCTGCTATGAGCAGGGAAGGGTGAGAGATCATGTTGATTTCTCCCGGTTTTCCAGTCCTCTTCGCAGGAGCGCCACTATTTCTCCGGCCCAGGCATGGGTCTTTTCAGGGTCCGCATCCTGCAATCCAAGCCCGGCGTCCAGGTGTTCAAGCATATGGGCCTGGAGAAAACGGTCCAGGACCGCATCCAGCAGGAATGCGGTGTGAGCGACGTTAAGAGCCGGGTCCACCTCCCCGCGCCTGATTCCCGTTTTAATGAGATCGGAGAGAAACTCAAAGGACTCCCTTCTCAATGAAGAGAGCATCCTGGAGCAGAATCCAAGGTTGCCCTCAAACTGGATTTTCGCATAAAGGGTGTAGATTTTCGGGTGTTTGCGCACAAACTGCACGCCCGAGGTGAGGATGGTTTCCAGCCGGTGGAAAAAATTTTCATCCGCCGTTTCCGTGCGGACGGCCTTGAGGTGGTCCTTGACGATCTCAACGGAACGCGAGAACACGAAACTGAAAAGGCCCTGTTTGTCGCCGAAATACTGGAAGATGGAACCCTTGGCTATCCCTAGGTTTTCCACCATGGCATTGATGCTTGCCTTCGCATATCCCCTGGCCGCAAACTCCCGGACGGCTTCCCGGAAAATCTTCGATTTCTTTTTCTGATCCAGCTTGTCAAATGTCTTCAGGGCCATAGTCTCTCGCCTCCTCCAGGGCCTCCTCGATTTCTCTCTGATCAACGTCCGAGAGTATCACGACCTCTCCTATCTGTTTCGGAAGGACGAAAGGGACCCGGCCCGCACGCTTTTTCTTATCGAGCTCCATCGCGTCCAGCACCGCCTTGTTCGTGACGGCCTTCCACTGGTTTTCGGGAAGGAAGCGGGTGACGACCTTCTCGACTCTCCCGAAGGACTCGGGGGAGAGAATTCCCCGCCTCCTTGAAATGAGCGATGCGGTCAGGATACCCACGGCGACCGATTCCCCGTGGCGAAGCAGCTTGTAGTCGGTTGCCGTTTCCAGTGCGTGGCCGACCGTGTGTCCCAGGTTGAGAGTCATCCGCGGACCTTCCTCCCTTTCGTCCTGTTCAACGATGGTCAGCTTCACTTTCAGTGCCTGCGTGATCATTTCTTCTGCGTGACTGTTCCAGGATTCACGAAAAACCTCGGCCTTCTCTTCAAAGCGCCGGAAAAGCGCTTCATCTCCTATGATGGCGGCCTTGACCACCTCTGCCAGTCCCGATCTGATATCTCGATCGTCAAGGGTATGGAGAAAATCCGGATCCACCAGAACCAGGTCAGCGTGATGGAAGCTCCCCAGGAGATTTCGCCCGCCCTGATGGTTCACTGCTACTTTGCCGCCGATGCACACATCCGCCTGGGAGAGGAGGGTGGTTGGAATGGAGGCATAGAGGATTCCCCGCATGTAGATGGAGGCGAGAAATCCGGCGAGATCGAGGATGACCCCGCCCCCCAGGGCGAGGATGGCATCCCCGCGCTCGAATCGCCTTTCCGCGAGTCGCCCTGCCAGTTCGTGGACTCGAGAGAGGGACTTGCTTTCCTCGCCTTCAGGGATCTGAAAAACGTTGACGCGGAAGCCGGGGATGTCCAGCGAATTATCGAGCAGGGCGCCGTGGAGTGTCCACACCCTGGTATCGGTGATCAGTGCGATTTTCCGGCCTTTCACCATCGGCGCCAGGTAGTCGCTCGCCTTTTGAACCACGCCTGATCCCACAAAAACCCGGGATACGGCGGGCAGGGCTCTGGTATGCACGGTCAGCGTAGTCATTCCGGGATCTGCCTTCCAACGGCTTCGGCCACTGCCTTCATTTCCTTCATCAATCGGATGAATGAGGGCGGATCAAGACTCTGTTCACCGTCCGACAGGGCTTCATCCGGATGGGGGTGGACCTCTACCATAATCCCGTCTGCACCGGCAGCCACTCCGGCCCGGGCAATAGGCAGGACCGTATCTCGATCACCGACACTGTGGCTTGGGTCCAGGATAACGGGCAGGTGAGAGAGGCGGTGGATCACGGGAATCGCGGAGATATCAGGGGTAAAACGGAGGTCGTTCTGAAATGTCCGGATGCCTCGCTCGCACAGGATGACTTTGGTGTTGCCTTCCAAAAGGATGTATTCGGCCGCGGAAAGCAATTCTTCGATGGTGGAAGAGAGTCCTCTTTTTAAAAGTATTGGCTTGTCCAGCCTCCCCAGCTTTCTGAGAAGAGGATAGTTTTGCATATTTCTCGACCCTACCTGGAAAATGTCAATCCGATCGTGGAGAGCGTCGATGAGTTCGAGATCGAGGATCTCCGTCACGCTGAGAAGATTATTGGCGCGTGCCGCGTCTACGAACATGCCGAGTCCTTCCATGCCCATGCCCTGGAAGCTGTATGGGGATGTCCTGGGTTTAAAAAGACCGCCCCGCAGAACATGGGCTCCCACGCTGCTCACGGTGCGCGCCACGGTGTGAATCTGGTCTTCGGATTCAACAGCGCAGGGCCCCGCAATGATGAGCAGGTCGGAGGTTCCAAGCCTCGCCGGACCGAGATCGATGACTGTGTTCTCAGCCTTGTGGGTACGGCTCACCAGATGAAATGAGTGCTCAGATGGTTTCATGGTGTGTCCCCGCAAAATACTCCAGAGGAACCCGATGTTCGAGGTGTCCCATTTCCCGCGCCTGATTGAAAAAGAGACGGAGCCCTCCCTCGTGCTCCTTGTCCAGACTATAGGAAAGTCCGCGGAAATAAGCCTCCATGACATGCTTACTGATTCCAAGCTGCCTGGAGGTCTGCCCGCTGATTGCCGAGAGAGAGGCCAGTCCTTCATTGCGTGAAATGCTGAGAGCCGCGATTGTTTCGGCGACAAGTGCGGGCTCCCGTTCGGCGAATTGCCTGCGGACCGCCCAGACGGCGAAAACAAAGGGCTTTCCGGTCCATTCTTTCCAGAAAAGCCCCAGGTCCGTCTTATGATGTAGACGGTTTTTATTCGCCAATCGAAGCGCCAGGTCGCCGATAACGAGGACTCCGGAAATTCCCCGGTCATCTATCACGTGCGGGCTTATCTGTCCCTGCTCAATCAGAGGAAAAACGCCCTCGTGACGGAGGCAGAGCTGCAGGAGTTCCACCGAGGTTTCCGATTCCTCGGACGTCACGATCCGCCTTCCGGTCAGGTCTTTCAGGGGTGCTTTACTCAAAAGGAGTACGCTCATGACCGGACCATTTGACGCGATCGAGAACCCTTGGACTATCATCAATCTGTCGAAATATTTAGCATAACTTATTGATGATATAGGACTTATATCAAGCATATCGTTTGCGAGCAGGTGATTCAAAGTGCTGGGCGGCGCCTCGGTGATTTTCAGAAACGACGGGGGCTGTTTTTCCCTGAAGCCCCAATAGACGGGCAGGACATTTGCGTACGAGATCTGACCCAACCGGACCTTCATATCGCCCACTCCACTGATCCCTGCAAAACTCCTTCAGTCAGGGTCTCAAGCAGTGACCCGGCATTGCCCGTCCGAACAGGGACATAGAGCATGGCCGCCTGCTTTCCCGGATCCAGTGTTCCCCATTCCCTTTCCATGTGCAGTGCCCGGGCCCCGTTGACCGTCCCCATGGCAATGATTTCATGCGGGGGGATGCCCGGGATCTCTCGTGCCAGGAAACGCATTTCCGCAAAGAGGTCAAGCGAGGAGACGCTGGCGAGGCTGTCAGTCCCGAGGGCGGGTTGCATGCCCATATCCAGGATGGTCTTCACATCGGCAAGCCTTGCCAGGAGGTTGCGGTTGCTTCGGGGGCAGAGGCATACGCGAACGCCCTTTTGTTTCAGTATTTCCAGATCGCTTCGGTCAGCCTCCACCAGGTGGACCGCCAGGGTGTGCTCGTCAAGGATGCCCAGCTTTTCCAGGTGACGAACGGGACTCGGAGAAGGGAGGCCCCAACCCTCGAAGGAAATACCACGGTTCCCAAGAAACTCGGCCCAATTCCCTTTGGTGCCGGTAACGAACTCCCATTCCTCGACGGATTCGGCCACGTGCATGGAAAGGACCTGGTTCCTTTGGTTGCACTGGTCCTTCAGGTGCCGGATCAGGACCGGGGCCGTGGTGTGGGGAGCATGGGCTGCCAGGGAAGAAAAGGGAATGCCGTATCCATTACCGGGCCGAGGAAAATCGGATCCCAGATACTCGTGAAATACGTGCACGAGCGGTTTTTCACGGGTATTGTCCTGGAGGCGAAACGACCGGTGGTCTCCCGCAAGGATACACCCTGATTCCAGGAGCAGCCTGCGTCCCTCCAGGATGCCTTTCGCCATCTCCTCATCCGTGAGGGTTGCTTTTCCCTTGATGACGGCCTCGACCCAGGGCATAAAACCATGTCCGGTGGAAAGGGCGCCGGCGAGCGGCGTTAAATCCAGGTGCGTGTGGGCATTCACCAGGGCGGGCATCAGGACTCCCGGTCCGTGATCCTCCATCCGTGTGCCCTTCGAACCGTTTCCACGACCGGATTCGAGGATCTTTCCTCCACGAACCGTTACGTAACCATCTTGAATGATCCGCTCAGGGCCGACCAGGACCCATTTCGCGCGATGCGTGACAAGGGACATTTGTTTCTCCCGTCTTTGTTCTAGAGAGAAGGAGGTTCAGCCTTATGGTAATCGCGACCGGGAGGTCGCTCCTACAGTTCACCATGACCGAGTATGCTGTAGGAGCAATGTCCACGCTGCGACCTGAATAGGCAGTGAATAAGTTTTCTGCATTCAAATCGGCCTATAGAAGGTGTCGCGCTGCTGGGCCTGGAAGCCAGCGGTTTCGATAATCCTGATCATGTCTTCACGATTCAGCCTGAAAGTGACTCCCGCCGCTGCCACGACGTTTTCCTCGATCATGGTGCTTCCCAGATCATTTGCCCCGAATTTCAAAGCTACCTGGGCGATCTTGGGTCCCTGCGTAACCCACGACGCCTGGAGATTGGGGATATTGTCCAGGACCAGCCGCGACAGGGCCAGGAGCCGCAGGTATTCGGCAGACGAGGCCTTGGGAACGTTAATGCGCGTGTTTTCCGGCTGAAAAGTCCATGGAATGAATGCGGTAAACCCTCCCGTCCGGTCCTGGAGATTGCGGATTCTGAAGAGGTGATCCAGGCGCTCTTCAATGCTTTCCACGTGGCCGAACATCATGGTAGCGGTGCTCCTGAGGCCGAGACCGTGGGCCGTTTCCATGACCGCGAGCCACTCTCCGGCCGTGCACTTGTTGGGAGACACCTCCTTTCGTACCCGGTCCACGAGGATCTCCGCTCCTCCGCCGGGAATGGAGCCAAGACCTGCCTCCATGAGGTTCTCGAGTGTGTCGTGCAGGGAACGTCCCTCTTTCCGGGCAAGGTAATGGATCTCAGGCGGAGAAAACCCATGGACATGAATGGGAAAATTCGTTTTTATGAACCGGAGCAGTTCCGTATAGTAGTCCAGCCTCAGGTCAGGGTGGATACCTCCCTGCAGGAGGATCTGGGTCCCGCCGAGGTTAAGGGTCTCCTGGATTTTTTGGCTCAACTCTTCTTGACTGATGAGGTAGGCTTCTTCATGCCCCGGAGGCCTGAAAAACGCACAGAACCGGCATCCTGAACCGCAGATATTGGTATAATTTATGTTCCGGTCCACCACGTAGGTAACGGTCTTGTCGGGATGCAGTTCCTGTCTCACCAGGTCCGCCATGGCTCCCAGGGAAAGAAGGTCCTCATCCTGGTAAAGGTCGAGGGCTTCCTGAAAATCCATCCGGGTTTTATGCTCCATGTTTACAGCCCTCGCCGACGATGTTATAAAACGAATCCCTTTCAACGGGTCGAAATCCTGCCGAGCTTATGAGATGGCGGATTTCGCCCACGCTCATTCCCTTCGGGGTCCGGGCCCCGGCCATGTGGGAGATCTTTTCCTCCACGATGGTCCCGTCAAGATCATCCGCGCCGAAGGATAGCGCAACCTGCGCCAGCGCGGGACTGATCATCACCCAATAGGCCTTGATGTGCGGGATGTTGTCCAGCAGGAGCCTCGAAACAGCCAGGGTTTTCAGATCCTCCATACCTCCGGTGGTTTTGAGGTGGGAAAGCCTGGTGTTTTCAGGGTGGAAGGCGAGCGGGATGAATGCGGTAAAGCCCTTGGTGTCATCCTGCAGGCTGCGGAGACTCAGGAGATGCGTAACCCGCTCTTCGAGGGATTCGATATGGCCGTACAGCATGGTGGCGTTCGTAGGGATCCCGAGACCGTGAATCGTGCGGATCACGTTGAGCCATTGCACCGGCCCGATCTTCTTCGGGTAAAGTTTCCGGTGGACACGCTCACTCAGGATCTCGGCGCCTCCTCCAGGCATCATTTCCAGACCCGCACGCTTCAGTTCTCTGACGACCTCTTCAATGGAACGGCCCGTAAGCCTTGAGAAGAACTCTATTTCAACGGCGGTAAAGGCCTTGACGGTCGCCTCAGGCCGGATATGTTTTACCATCTGAATAAGGTCAAAGTAATAGGAAAAAGGCAGGGACGGGTTCAATCCCCCGACAATATGAATTTCACTGATGGGCTCATGGAGCCGTGACCGGATCTGTTCTTCGGCCGTCCGAAGATCGAATACATACGCGCCTTCCTCGTCCCGGTCCCGGGAAAAGGCGCAAAATACACACCTGTTGACACACATGTTGGTGTAATTGAGGTGCTGATTGCGCACAAAATAGGTATCACGACCGAATTTTTCTTCGCGAACCAGGCCGGCCAGTCTTCCCACTCCGAGGAGATCGTCGCTCCGGTACAGGCTCATGCCGTCTTCGAATCCGAGACGCCGGCCGCGCAGGAGCTTCTCGTGGATTTTGGAAAGGCTTGGGTCGGTAAACCTCATGAAAATACCTCTAACAATAAAATGACTCACTGGTCATTAACAACACTTTGTTATAGCGGATAAACAAGCTGCATCTTTTATGACCAGGTGGTCACTTATATGCCTTTGATTGCAATCTGTCAACAGGAAATGAGATTTGAAGGTAGGTTTAGGGAAGGGCAGTTGGATGGATTGTGGTTCAGAGCAGTTCCAGGCCCCACTTCTTCAGTGCGGCCATCCCGCCCTGAAGATTGTACGTATCCCTGATGCCTGCATGATCCAGAAAGACCTGGGCCTCATAGGAGCGGACCCCGGTATTGCAGATGAGGACCACGTGTTTGTTTTTGGGGACCTCGTCCAGCCTGTCTCTGAGTTCATCCTGGGGAATGCTTTTCCACTGACCGGGGTATTTCTTGACAAAGGGCTCGGCATTGCCCCAGCCGCGGCAGTCGAGAAAAAAGGTCTTCCCGTCATCCCGGTTCTGCCACCATTCGGCAAATTGATCTGCATCCATGACCCTGTTCTTACCGGCAAGGATGTTTTCCATGGTGTTCCCCAATGCGTTCAGCACATCCATGGCCGATGAGAAAGGCGGTGAATAGGGAATTTCCATATTGCTGATATCTGCCACGGTAGGCCGGTGTTTGAGGGTAGTTGCCACCGCGCTGATTCGGGCCATCACGCCTTCGCCCCTGTTTCCCAGACCCTGGATTCCAAGCACCCTGCCGCTCTTTTTTTCCGCTGTCATCTCCAGGTACATGATGTCCTTCTCCGGGTAGAAATGGGCATGATCGAGCTGGGCCGCAAATCCGCTGAGCGCATCAAAGCCTTCCAGCTGTGCGGATTCACGAGAGAGCCCTGCGCTGGCGACCGAGATGTCGAACAGTTTGATGATGAAGCTGCCCACCGCACCTTCGAATCGCGCATCGCCGCCGGCCAGGTTTGTCCCGATGACCCGCCCCTGGCGGTTGGCCATGGAACCCAGGGGGTAATAGGCAGGACGCCCGGTCACAAGATTCCGTACCTCGACACAATCGCCTCCGGAATACATAAGCGGATCCGAGGTCTGCATGCGCTCGTTGACGACGATCGCCCCTCGTGGGGAAATTTCCAGGCCCGCGGCGGCAGCGAGGCCCGAATTGGGCCTGACGCCCGCTGCCACGATAACCAACTCAGCTTCCATGCTCCTCTTGTCCGTGGTGACCCCTGAGACTCTCTCTTGGCCCGATATTTCGCGTACCTGTTCGGAGAGGCGAAAGGAAACACCGTTCTCTTCCATATGGTGCTGCGCCATCCCGGCCATGATCGGGCTCACGATGCCCGGAAGGAGCTGATCGCGTATCTCCACCACGGTGGTTTCAATCCCCCAGAGATCCGAGAGCGCCTCTGCAACTTCAAGACCGATCGCCCCCGCGCCGACGACCACCGCTTTTTCCACCTTGCCGCCGGAAATCCGCTCTCTGATGCCGATGGCATCCTGCATGTTGGAGACCGTGAAAACGCCGTTCAGATCAGCCCCCGGGACGGAGAGCCGGTTCGGCAGGCTTCCGGTCGCGATCACCAGCTTATCGTAGGGAATGGTTTCATCCTTGCGGTCTTCGAGGTGGTGCACCAGCACGTTTCGCTTTCCCGGGTCAATCGCAATGGCTCTAGTACCGGTCATGACTCGAACGTACTTGGCCTTTTCAAAAAAATCCTCATCCCGGAGCATATTAAAACTGGTCGCCTGGAGCTGACCCGGATCACTTATGTCTCCGGACAGGAAGTAGGGAATACCGCACCCTCCGTAAGAGATCATCTTGGTCTGGTCGATCATGGTTACTCTTGATTCCGGTTCCAGCCGTTTGAACCGGCACGCGGCCTTTGGTCCGAGGGCGACAGCGCCTATGATGACTATATGTTGCGGCATGCTTTGTTTCTCCTCTTCATTATTGCTTCCCGTCAGTGGAGTATTGGAATACGGGAGCAGCGTCTGCGCCGCCCTTTTATAGGACAGGGCAGCACCGTATTTCAAGCTTTTACCTTTCAGATAAACGCCTTTCATGTTATCTTAATCTCTATGGACTTGAAACTCAACAAACTCGCGTCTTTTTCCGGCCGGAACGGCCCTCTCCTTCTCATCATCATGGACGGAATCGGGATTGGGCCAGAGAATGAAGCAAACGCCGTGTACCTGGCCAGGACCCCCAACCTTGACCGTCTCTGCGTGTCCACTCTCTACTGCACGCTCCAGGCTCACGGGACAGCGGTAGGGCTGCCTACGGACAAGGACATGGGAAACAGCGAGGTGGGACACAATGCCCTGGGGGCAGGCCGAGTGTTCGACCAGGGAGCTCGGCTGGTCAACAAGGCCATAGGGAGTGGAAAGATTTTCGAGACCGGATTGTGGCAGGACATCGTCGCGAGGAGCAGGGAAGGGGGGACCGTTCATTTTATCGGGCTCCTCTCCGATGGCAATGTCCATTCTCACATAGACCACCTCTATGCCTTCATTGAGAAATGCGCCTTACTGGAATTGAAAAAGGTGAGGGTGCATGCGCTGCTGGACGGCAGGGACGTGGGCGAGAAATCTGCCCTGGACTATGTCATCCCTACAGAAGAAAAACTTGCCAGACTCTCTGAAACCCATGATCTCGATTACCGCATCGCATCCGGGGGCGGCCGTATGAAGGTTACCATGGACCGCTACTGTGCGGATTGGAACATCGTACGCAGGGGATTCCGGGCCCACGTCCTGGGAATCGGTCGCCGCTTTCCTTCCGCGTCCGAGGCGGTGAGGACGTACTATGCAGAGGACCCCGAGATCACCGATCAATACCTGGATCCCTTTGTGGTGGTCGACGGGAAGAGCAAGCCCGTGGGAAAGATTGTGGACGGAGATGCGGTGATCTGCTTTAATTTCAGGGGCGACAGGGCTATCGAAATATCCAGGGCGTTTACCGAGCAGGATTTCCGGGAATTTGACCGGGGTCCCCTCCCCGATCTCCTGTACGCGGGGATAATGGAATATGACGGCGACCTGCATATCCCTCCCCGCTTTCTGGTGGCGCCGCCCGCCATTAACCGTACCGTGAGCGAGTACCTCTGCGCCGAAGGCATCACCTCTTTTGCCATCTCTGAAACCCAGAAGTTCGGGCATGTGACCTACTTCTGGAACGGCAACCGGTCCGGGCATATCAATGGAAGACTTGAGACATACGTGGAGATCCCTTCTGATCGCATAGAGTTCGACAAAGCCCCCCGGATGAAGGCCGTTGAGATCAAGAAAAAAACCATCGAAATGCTGGGGAGCGGCCGGTACCGTTTCGGCCGGCTCAATTTCGCGAACGGAGACATGGTCGGCCACACGGGCAATCTACCGGCGGCCATCGAAGCTGTTGAAACAGTGGACGCTTGCGTGGGCGAACTGCTGGAGGTGATCCGCGCTCTACAGGGTGTCGCGGTGGTAACCGCTGATCACGGTAATTCGGATGTGATGTTTACCGTGGACAGGAACGGCAAGCGGGTACCCAAGACGGCTCACACTCTCAATCCCGTTCCGTTTGCGATTTTTGATCCTTCCTACGATAACGAATATCAGATGGCGGCGCTCGAAAAACGCGGCCTCTCCAATGTTGCTGCTACCTTACTGAATTTACTAGGCTATGAGAAACCCGCCGATTACGATCCCTCCCTGATACAAGTTGAAGCGCGCCGTTGATCGATGACCTGAACCCTTTCTCGTCAGCCGGCCGGGAAATAGACTGCGGTTCCGGAAATTCCTGCCGAGCCTTGGGAAGGTATGAGTTTCAATGGGATACGCCTGTCCCGTATGTGGCGGCATCAATTCGTGAGGATCAAAGCACGCCTTAGCCGAAAGAGCAGAAAATGCTCTTGAGATTTCCTGCACATGACGATATGGTAATACGGCCGGCACAAGGGCTCTAATCGCAATTCCCGGCTTTTCCCCAATCAGTACCCACACGAGTGCCCGCCGGATGCGCGGAGGACCGGGGCCGGAAGGATCGTGACGGAAAAAGGCCCTGCTGCCCCCGTGGTTACCGCATAAGTGCCGATTTGGAGGACTTACACCGAAGGAAGAAGCATCATCAACGGAGCAAAAATCATGATCGGGAAAGATCTGGGAAATTACCGTATCCTCGAAATGATCGGCAAGGGGGGAATGGCTGTTGTGTACAAGGGCCAGCATAAGACCCTTTCCCGCCGCATTGTAGCCATAAAGATGCTCTCGGCCAATCTGGAAGGAGATGCGTCTTTCAGCGAACGATTTTTCCGGGAAGCCGAGGTCATGGACCGGCTGCGTCATCCCAATATCGTAACCCTTTATGATTTCATCGAGGAAAAAGGGCACTTCTACATTGTGATGGAATACGTTGCCGGGAAGACGCTCTCGGAGATCATCAAAGAAGCCGGCGGCCCGCTCAGTCACAATGAAATAATGGCTGTTTTTCAACAGGTGCTGGCCGGCATCGGTCATGCTCATAGCCTGGGGATCGTACACAGGGACCTGAAGCCCGGCAACATTATGATCAATGAAGAAGGTGAAGTGAAGATCACCGACTTCGGCATCGCGCGGCTCCTCGGGAACAATCTTGAGACGACCCTGACGACGACGGGCCTGGGAATCGGGTCTCCCTATTACATGTCTCCGGAACAGGTCCTGGCATCAAAGGACCATCCTATCACCGGGGCATGCGATATCTATTCCCTCGGGATCACCCTGTACCAGATGGTCACGGGAAAACTTCCTTTCGAAGAGGCTGACAGCCTCTTTACCATCATGCAATCCCATGTCAAGAAATCACCTCCGCCGCCCCGGGAAATCATCCCTGAGATACCCGCCCAGCTCGAGGACGTCATCCTGAAGTCCATCCAAAAGAAACCGGAGGACAGGTGGCCGTCCTGCGAGGCGTTTTGGGAATCCCTGGCGGGTGCGCTGGCGGATCCGTCATTGACCGGCAGGGCAACCGAAACGATGCGAACGGCCCCGTTCGAAACCCCGCCGCCGGGGGTCAAGTCCGGGCAGGAACCGTCGAAAAAAAGCTCCAGGGCGGCACTTCTGTTCATTTTAGTGCTGGGAGTCGCCTTGGTTGGCGCCGGGACTTTTCTCTTGCTCCGGCACAAGGCCGGCCCTCCTGCCCCGACTGCCGAAGAAGCGCAGAAACCCATATCCAAGGCATCGAACGAACCTGTCGCTGTTGCGAAAGGGGAGGCAGTGTCCTTGCCCCCGGAAAAGCCCGCGGTGAGTTCGGCAGTCATTGCCGATGAAAAAAGAGAGAAGAAAGGAGAAATGAGCACATCTGCCCGGACCTCAGAGGAACCCGTAAAAGCAACGGCGGAAGAGGAGCGGAAAAAGGCCCTGCAGGCCGCGCGAGAAAAAGCGAAAAGAGAAAAAGAGCAGAAAGAGAATGAACAGCTGCTCAACCAGGCCAGCGCTTTTCTGGGCCTGAAAGAATATACCAAGGCCCAGGACACCGCCCTCAAGGTCCTGAAACGTGAGCCCGACAATGGAAAGGCCAAGGAGATCTACGCCCAGGCAAGAGAACGGAAAAGACGGATGGCAGCCGACAGCCAGGTTGCACAGGCACGGGCCCATTTTGAGGAGAAGAAATACCGACTCGCCGCACAAGAGACCGCGGCTGTCTTGAAAATGTATCCCAATGATCCCCAGGCGCTGGAATTGAAAAGGAAGATGGAAGAACTGGCCAGGAGAACCGTGGAGAGAAAACAGAAAATAGAAGCAGCTCTCGAACAGGCGGAAGCGGCTGTGGAAGGGAAACGATATACCAGGGCGAAACTGATTGCGCAGCAGGTCCTGGATGTTGAACCTGAAAATAAACGGGCAAAAAGGGTGATCGAGCTGGCGGACGAAGGGCAGGAGAACAAGTTGCTGCAGGATATGGTGAAAGGACTCCTCCCTTCAGTCGGCGGCGGAGAGATGCCGTCATCTTCACAGGGGATGCAAAATCAATCCGGCGGCGGGGAGATCCCTTCACTGCCGTTGCCGGGACTCTCCGGACAATAACCCGAAATCAGGATGCAGTACAGAATAAGGAGGAAGCGATGGATGTCTTTGAAGCAATGGAGGAAAGGCGAAGCTGTCGGGATTTTTTACCCGACCCGGTAGACGAAGATGCCATTCTCAAAATCCTCCGGGCCGGCGCCTGGGCCCCTTCACCGATAAACGCCCAGCCCTGGGAATTCGTGGTCGTGACCAGCGACGAGGTGAAGGAAGCGCTCTACAATGAAGCCGACGAGCGGAAGAAATGGGGCCTGGAAGTGAGCGGATGGAAGTGGCTGGGAGGGTACCGGGTGGATTTTCTGAAATCAGCACCGGTTATCATCGCGGTCGTCGGAGACCCGAAAAAGACCGGCCTCGACAGCTTCCTGCAAGAAGGGAGCGTGGGCTACCAGCACGCCTGTGCCGCCGCCATCCAGAACATGCACCTGGCCGCTCACGCGCTGGGCCTGGGAAGTCTCTGGTTCACCCTGTTTGACAAACAGGTGGTCAGAAAAATTCTCGAGGTCCCGGAGGATAAGACACCGCTCGCTCTCATCTGTCTCGGCAAACCGGCCAAAGCCTCCCCGCACACTCCGAGAAAGGAGGTGACAGAGAAGACCAGATTCCTCCGATAGGGAATGTTTAACTCCCCGTTTCATTGAGTTCATGGTCTTTTGACAATAATCGTCAAGATATTGGCGATTTGTCTCCCTTTCATGTTCCGAGACCTGTTTCTGGAACGGATGCATTGGCACCGTTATTGCAAATCCAAGGCAGGAAAACGAATCTTGAAAGGGGTACGGATGAGCAACAGGGAAAAGAATTTTCTCTCTACCGCGGAACTGGGTATCCTTCTCGGGGTGACAAGGCAGACTGTGCGGAACTGGTTTCTGAAAGGACAGATAAAGGCGTATCGGATCGGCCAGAACATAAAAATTCCCAAGGCAGAAGCCTTACGCATCCTGGAGCGATTTGATCAGCCGATTCCACGATGGCTGGGTACGGATGATCCAAATCCTGCAAAACCTCAAGAGTGAGAGGCATGAAACACAAGGTCCTTATTGTGGACGACGAGCAGACCACGCGGAAACTGATGCAAGAGGCTCTCGGGATGGAGCCCTATGAGTTGCTGATTGCGGATTCAGCGGAAAAGGCACTGCAAATTTTCAAAAAGGCAGCGGTGGACGTGGTCATCTCCGATGAAATGATGCCCGGCATGCCTGGCTCGGAATTCCTGGCCCTCGTGCGGCAAAAGTATCCTGAGACCATCCGCATGATTCTCACCGGACACGCCTCTATTGAAAGTGCAATCCTGGCCATAAACGAAGGACAGATCTATCACTTCTTTACCAAGCCATGCCGGATCTACGACCTGGCTGTCACCATTCGTAAAGCCCTCCAGCAAAAGGAACTCATGAAAAGGAGCCGGGAACTCCTGCGGCTCACCAAGCGGCAATCTTCCGTCATAGAAGAGATCGAAACGAAATACCCAGGGATAACCCGCGTGAAGAAAGATGACCGAGGGGAAGTGCTCCTGGGGGACGGGGAAGGGGAGGAAGACTATGACAGCCTCATCAGAGAAATCAAGACGGTCCTTGAGAAGGACGGCTGAGTTTCCCCGCGTAGTCCTGCCATTCACGCCGCTGTTCCCGGGAAGGCCTCTCACCAGTCACACTCCATAAAAGTCCTGCTCCCTGAGCAGCGCGCCTTCCAGCCTCCGGATCGGTAAGACCTATCCGGGCCCTGCACCAGAGGCGGAGGGTTTAGCTGAAACTAATGGGATTGGAAGGGGCGTGTGGAGAATACCGCGAAGACGGGGAGGTGATCGGAGAACCCCTCGCCGAGGTGCCGGCCTTTTCCATTCTCAGCCCGCTGCCACTGGAAAACCCTTCGTTTTCTGAACAGATACCGGCGGACGAACCTGTCAAATGAGTTGTCCACGTAAGAGATCCCCCTGCTATCGTACAGTGCTCCGGGGATGATCATATTGTCCGGACTATCTTTTTGGCCGAAAAAAGAATACGACCACCGCCTGTGAGGCGGTATCTCCAGCCACAGATTGTACAGGCAGCGATTGCCTTTTTGGCGGAGAAGCACTTTTTCAGTGACCAGCTCATTATCGATGATAGTCCCAAGGACGTGGTTGATGCCGGTGCGTCCCCCGGTGTCATTGAGCCTCGCCTGGTTGCGAAATGTCATAAACTCATCATAATTGGAATTAAGGTCCCCAAGCACAATGAAATCGGCCGCAGCGGGTAACGCATTGATAACTCGTCGCAAGGCCCTGGCGTAAAAGAGGCGCAGGCTTTCCGGGCCGCGCTTGGACTTCCAATGATTGACAAACAGGACAAGCGGGATGCCCTCCACTTGCACGGTTACAGCAAGAATGTTCCTCGATGGCTCTTCATTGACGGGTATCTCGCGTTTCGAGGTAATGGGAAACCGGGAGAGAAGCGCACACTTGACTGCCGACTGCTTCAGATCCGCAATGGCGGAGTAGGGATAACGCAGACCGTGCCGCTCTATGGTATCACGCAGCAGGTCCAGTGCGCGTTTCGATTCCACTTCCTGCAACGCAAGGATGTCCGCGGCCAGGTCGGTGATGACCCTGGCGATATTGCCGTATTTTACCTCAGCTGTCTTCCGGTTCCATCCCATGGGCGTATTCGGGATATATTCCTCGTATTCCGTGCCGTTTCGCACAAGGTCAAAGAGGTTCTGCACGTTGTAAGTTGCCACCTTGACTGTGCCTGCCCCTGCGGAGCCGCTCCATGTGAGAAGCACGAAGCTTATTCCTATGATGATCCGTTTCATCGCTCTCTTGCCAAGCATTGTCACCGGAAAGGGTACTATGATGAAAAAAGGGGCACGGCAATTCCGTGACCCCTTGGCGTTTTACTGGTGGGCGGTGCGAGGTTTGAACTCGCGACTTCCACCGTGTGAGTCTGTAAAATAACTATTTGAAATTACTATCAAAAAATAATACCAGGCAATAACGTAATAATAACTAATAAACTTCAATGTGAGTTCTATACGGTGTTAGTTGCTGTCAGTCAACGTTTTTTCGTATTATGGTAGCAAAACGGTAGCAGTTTGCGGGGATAGGGCATGCGTTACGACAGGGCGTTTTCCTGGGCGTTTTCCTCAGATCAATGACATAAGACGGGTGTGGACCTTATAGGCATCTTGGATTACAAGAACGCAGGGGTGAACGCGGTATGGCTTGAGGACTTTTTGAAAATAGCGGGAGAAATGCCTCTTCCCGAGTAGGTGAAAGATGCGAAAATCGTTTAAGACAAATTGAGATAAGCCCTTGATAAAGAGAAAGTATTCGAGATTCAATGGAAACAGCCGGTACTATGTCAGACATATCGCAGGATTTTGAAACGTATGATACTTGCAGCTTCAGGATGGATATCTCAGGTTTGAATCAGTGCATCATGAAAAAGGCATAGCATCATAGACGTTCCTCTTTTCACTCGATATGAAAACCCCTTTCCCTTGCATTTTCCAAAAAACCTTTTGGTTTGTGACCGTATCTGTCAAGATT
>Ga0315542_1000618_pt1 | contig 22583 bp, 19 predicted proteins | sample SalMarSW160120MG_FD_202541 | JGI IMG/M metagenome (GOLD analysis project Ga0315542, IMG submission 202541) | Salt marsh sediment microbial communities from the Plum Island Ecosystem LTER, Massachusetts, United States - Salt Marsh Sediment SW1601-20 ... | reverse complement strand
GGGTTGCCGGTATCATGCCGGCTTTATATACGTATTTCTTTCCGATATTAATTATCTCAATTATTTTCCCGGATAACTTTTCCTTAATATCAGATATCATTATTTTCGATAGGGGAAGAAGCCTCATTTTAGAGTATTCAACCCTGTTTTTGTTTTTCTCAACAATTAATTGTGACAGGTTTTTAATTTCCAGGCTCATTTCAACAAGGTGGTTTTCAACCTGAGCAACACAATCTATAATATAATCAGCTACTGCAGTAGGCGTTTTGAGAGAAGAATATGCCACCATGTCTGTTACTGATAAATCTTTTTCATGACCAATGCCGGTAATAACCGGTAGAGGAAATTGCGTAATATGGTAGGCTATATTATAGTTATCGAACCAGCTCAGGTCAGTCTGAGAGCCTCCTCCTCTTATTATCACGACAATATCAAACAAAAAGGTATTTTCCGCTATTTTATTCAGGGAATCGATTATTCCCTGTTCAGTTTCAGCCCCCTGCATTGCGCTTTCAAAAAGTGCTGTATAGAAAATATATCCGAAGCTGTTTTGACGCAGGTGATTCATGAAATCTGTATATCCTGCTGCATTTTTTGAGGAAATTACTGCAATCCTTCTGGGAAAAAGCGGAAAATCAAGTTCCTTATTCATCGCAAATACGCCTTCCTGTTCCAGCTGTTTTATGATAAGCTGCTTTCTGACTGCCATTTCCCCAATTGTAAAAGCAGGGTCTATATCAGATATGATGAGGCTTAATCCATATATTTCATGATATTCAACTTTTACCTTTATTAAGACCTTTAAGCCGGCCCTTAAAGATTCTGCTGTTATATTTTCAAAGAGTGATTTGAGAAACCTGTATCGGCTGCTCCAGATAATCCCCCTGGCTCTTGATTTTATATTCTTATCATCAGCTTGTTTTTCAATTAGTTCAAGATAACAATGACCTGTTTGATTCTCATTGAGCTCAGATATTTCTGCTATTACCCAATACAAATCGGGTAATGACATGTATAAGGCATCTCTGATAATAAATTGTAATTCGGTTAAGGATAATTTTTCAGCCATTATAAATTTCTTAGCTTTATTATCTTTCTCACAATAACCCCATTCGAAGTTATTATTCTTATAAAATAAATTCCCTGTTCACGATCGCGAAGATCCGTAATGCGAATTACCCTTCCTGCATATTCAGAGAAGTTTTTTCTGAATATTAGTTTTCCTGCCAGAGTAATTATTTCAACAGTAAAAGATTCCGGAGACTGACGGAAAATTAATTCAATATTTCCTGTTGTGGGGTTTGGGGCTATAATTATTCCATCATCCAGGGGTTTCGCATATTTATCCTGCAGCTTTGACAATGCAAGAATCATGTCAGGTATCCCATATCCATAAAGGGAATCCGGTGAATAATACCTGTCGGCACAGGCACGAAATGCCATCTTAATATCATTGTTGCTTGCCGCTGGAACAGCCTGCATCAGACATGCAGACATGCCACTTAAAACGGGGCAGGAAAAAGATGTTCCGTTTGATCTGGTAACTGAAGTTCCGGATATTTGTATTGGTACACTTACTCCCATTGCAACATTATCTGGTTTAATACGTCCATCGGCTGTTGGTCCTGCTGAAGAGAATGATGAGATATCTTCATCCCCTGCCACAGCTCCAACAGCCAAAACACTATCGCCATCTGATGGAAAGATTATATACTTCCATTTATTGTTTCGCTCGTTCCCGGCACTGTTAACTACCAGAATACCCTTTGAAGCAGCAATCTCGGCAGCTCTGGTAATAAATGCTGTTTTCCCGTTAAGGTCAGATGTTTTATAATTTAGTGTTGAGTCATCAAAAGTGAAATATCCCAGCGAGGATGAAATGATGTCTGCACCTGAACTGTCTGCAAATTCTGCTCCGGCAGCCCAGAAGTCTTCTTCACATGGAAATTCCGATTCTACATCTTCTGTTTTAAGAAGTAAATAGTCAGCACCCTGAGCGGTACCTTCTATTAAACCAGGCAGTTTACCTGCCAGAATCGACAGTACAGCTGTCCCATGCTGGCTTGAATTATATACTTTGTCACTGTTCTTTACAAAATCATGAGTGCATATGATTCCATTTCTGCTTCGAAGAGGATCAAGTGATGATATGTTATCTGTATTCATAAACCCACCATCAAGCACAGCTATTAAGATATTTTTACCGTCGTAACCCGATTGATGAAGGAGGGAGCCGTTAACCATGGTTATCGGACGATCATAGGGAGTAATATCAGACTGTCCTGTCACAAAATCCAGTTTATTCTTAAAGGCGCTCTTTGATCCAGGAGACTTAACTATTCTAACATCATTAACAAATGGCAATCCGAGAATCAGATCCATATCGATTGGAGCAGGTGATTTGAAAAGGGCAGTATTCATCCACTTAGAAGTACAGTGAAGGACTAATCCCTGACTCGATATTTGATGAAGGTATTCTATACAGACCGGAAGGTCACTGTAATCAGGTGCAGATACTCCTGATTTTTGCCGGCGGTTTAATGCTCTTTCCGAAATCAGCTCTTTTGCTGAAAAATTACCAGTTGAATTTTCTCCCTTATCTTTAAAATAGACCCTGTAAAAATAGGAATAATTCACTTCTTGTCCCTGCAAGAACGTGCCTGCAGATAAAAGCACCAGGGCAAACATCAGTATTATTTTCCTTGTTGCAGAGTTATAATATGCATTCATTATCTGATTATTCCGGATTTTTCGGGATCGGCAATTTTACCTTTATTTCGTTCGAGTGAGTCAAGATATTCAGATTCATCGAGCACCATTTTTTTGTCTGATGACACGCCGTTTTTATAATGCAGTTTATGCTTCAAGGACCCGTCATCATTATATATCAGCCATTCGCCATCTCTTTTATCATTCTTATACTGTCCTGTAATCTCAACTTTCCCGTCATCGAACCATACCTTAAATTCACCGGTAGCATTGCCATTCTTATAATGCGATTTTTCGCATACAATCCCGTTTGGATAATATTGGATCCATTCACCCTGCATAAGATCGTTTACATAATTTACTTTTTCCGCAATTGTACTGTCAGGATAAAATTTTACCGATGGACCATTCTTCATATTTCCTGAATAATATTCCTCACAAATCAGATAACCATCGATTGCTGAAAAGAATTGCCATTTTCCCTCTTTTAACTGGTCAACATATTTTCCTTTTGAAGATACCTTACCGTTTGAATGATACATTGTTGCAAGCGCTTCTCTGCCATCATTACTGAAGATAAGTAGTGATTGAAGGGCACCATCATTATAATATCTTCTAAACTCACCAACCGGATGGTTATCCTTGAAAATACCATCATACATTATTTTTTTATCTGGATATTTTTTGATCCAGTGTCCCTGTTTAAGACCTTGTTGGTCTGTTAAATTAATAATGGTATCAGTTTGCGCCAATGCATTAGCTGAAACAAACACTAAAAAGACAATTGCAAGTATTTTAAGATTCATATTCAGGTAACGCTAAATTTAATACAAAAGTACAAAAAAAGAGGTTGAAAATTTTCAACCTCTCATATTAACCGTCTTTCTCAGTTTTATTTAACCTCTTCAAAATCAACGTCAGTAACTTCTTCATTGCCAGGTTTATTATTGTCCCCGTCTGATTGTTCGGGACCTGGCTGTGAGGTATCCTGGCTGGTATTCTGAGCTGTCTTGTACATTTCTTCTGATGCAACCTGCCAAACAGAATTCAATTCAGCAAGTGCTTTATCTATAGCATCAACATCCTGTGCTTTGTGAGCCTCTTTAAGTTTAGCCAGGGCAGCTTCTATTGCCGGTTTCTTATCTGCCGGGAGTTTATCTCCAAATTCTTTAAGCTGTTTCTCGGTTGTAAAGATCATGCTGTCTGCAGTATTAATCTTTTCAACCTTGTTTTTTGCCTGGCTGTCAGCTTCGGCGTTGGCCTTGGCTTCGTCTCTCATTCTTCTTATCTCTTCGTCGCTTAACCCTGAAGAGGCTTCAATTCTTATCCTCTGCTCTTTGCCTGTGCCTCTGTCTTTAGCCGCAACATGAAGTATACCATTTGCATCTATATCAAAAGTTACCTCTATCTGCGGAACACCTCTCGGGGCTGGCGGGATTCCATCGAGATGGAACCTTCCGATTGTTTTATTCCCTGTAGCTATTGGTCTTTCTCCCTGCAGAACATGTATTTCAACGGAAGGCTGACTATCAGCTGCAGTTGTAAAAACCTCTGTTTTCTTGGTTGGTATGGTGGTATTTGATTCAATAAGTCTTGTCATTACTCCACCCATGGTCTCTATTCCAAGCGACAAAGGTGTAACATCAAGAAGGAGCACATCCTTTACTTCACCTGTCAGAACTCCACCCTGAATTGCTGCTCCTACTGCCACTACTTCGTCGGGATTGACTCCTTTGGAAGGAACCTTTCCGAAGAATTTTTCAACAAGCTGCTGAATAGCCGGGATACGCGTAGAACCTCCAACAAGTAATACTTCATCAATATCAGAAATTGACAGGCCGGAATCCTTGAGAGCTATTTTACACGGCTCGATACATGACTGAATGAGTTTATCACAGATTTTTTCAAAATTGGCTCGCGTCAGTGTTTTTACCAGGTGCTTTGGAATTCCGTCAACAGGCATTATATATGGAAGATTGATCTCTGTGGTTGTAGAGCTTGAAAGTTCTATCTTAGCTTTCTCAGCTGCTTCTTTTAACCGTTGCAATGCCATCGGATCTTTCCTCAGATCGATTCCTTCATCCTTAAGGAATTCTTCTGCCATCCAGTCAATAATCAGATGATCAAAATCGTCTCCACCCAGGTGAGTATCACCATTTGTCGATTTAACTTCAAATACCCCATCGCCAAGTTCAAGTATTGAAATATCGAATGTTCCGCCTCCAAGGTCAAACACAGCTATTTTAAGATCCTGTGATTTTTTGTCAAGACCATAGGCAAGCGAAGCAGCAGTTGGCTCATTAATAATTCTTTTAACATTAAGGCCTGCAATTTCGCCTGCTTCTTTTGTAGCCTGACGCTGAGAATCACTGAAATACGCCGGTACTGTTATTACTGCTTCAGTAACTTCCTGTCCAAGGTAATCCTCAGCAGTTTTCTTCATCTTTTGAAGAATCATTGCAGATATCTCCTGAGGTGAATACATGCGATCATCTATTTTTACCCGTGGAGTATTATTATCACCTTTAACAACAGTATAGGTAACTCTTTTTATCTCCTTGGTGACTTTGTCGTATGTTTCCCCCATAAATCTTTTTATGGAATAGACTGTCTTTTTTGCATTTGTGATAGCCTGCCGTTTGGCGGGATCGCCAACTTTGCGTTCTCCATTCTCAACAAAAGCAACAATCGACGGAGTTGTTCTCTTACCCTCACTGTTAGGAATTACAACAGGTTCATTACCTTCCATTACTGCAACGCATGAATTTGTTGTTCCCAGATCGATTCCTATTATTTTTCCCATTTTATAATTGTTTTTAAAAATTTCATTTTGATAATGAAGGTTAAGCAATGATTATGCCATTAAAGTTAATGACTTGTTTTATGTAAATATGGCACAGGTAAGTCAAATGAATGCATCGCTTATGACAAAACGACAGAACCCGCCTGAAATACTGCCAGATTAAAAAGATATAAATAGGTGGGTGAATCATCCGATACAAATCTGTAACTTTGGCTTCTGGAACCAACACTTTTATTATTATGCCAATACATAGCTCAGTAAAAAGGGTAACTACTCATGTTCTGAATGAGATGAAACTTAAAGGAGAGAAGATAGCAATGCTTACTGCATACGACTATTCCATAGCGAAGATCATTGATGAGGCAGAAATTGATGTTATACTTGTGGGCGATTCTGCATCTAATGTAATGGCAGGTTTTGACACAACTCTTCCAATTACCCTCGATAATATGATTTATCATGCAGCCTCTGTGGTAAGAGCAGTTAAAAGAGCACTTGTTGTTGTCGATCTACCTTTCGGTACTTACCAGGGAAATTCCAAGGAGGCACTGGCTTCATCTATCAGGATCATGAAAGAGACAGGTGCGCATGCAGTAAAGCTCGAAGGGGGTCTCCAGGTGGTCGAATCGATTGAAAGAATACTATCTGCAGGGATACCGGTGATGGGTCACCTGGGACTTACACCGCAGGCTATTCACAAGTTCGGGACATATGTTGTAAGAGCAAAAGAAGAAGAGGAGGCCCGGCGGCTTATGGAGGATGCAAGGTTACTGGAACAGATTGGCTGTTTTGCTATAGTACTTGAAAAAATACCCGCGAAACTGGCTGAAGAGGTCACAAATAGCATTAAGATACCTGTTATTGGGATAGGAGCAGGGGGCAAAACAGACGGACAGGTATTGGTCCTTCATGATATGCTTGGCATTACACAGGAATTTTCACCACGTTTCCTAAGAAGATATCATAACCTGTATTCAGAAATAAAAGGTGCTGTTCAGGCTTATATTGCCGATGTAAGATCTCAGGACTTTCCCAACGAGAAGGAACAGTACTAACCTGTTTTGAAATGGCCGAGATAATATACGAAGACAACCACCTTATTGCTGCTTACAAAAAATCTTCTGACCTGGCTCAGGGAGATAAAACAGGTGATGAATCACTGGATAAGGAAATAAAAAAGTACCTGGCCAGGAAATATAAAAAACCGGGAGAAGTATTCCTGGGTATAGTTCACAGGCTTGACCGTCCGGTTAGTGGGGTTATCCTTTTTGCAAGAACTTCCAAAGCTCTTAAGCGATTGAACGAAATGTTCCGGGAAAAACAGGTCAAAAAGATTTATCTCGCTATTGTTAAAGAAAGACCTCCTGAAGATGAGGCAACTATCACCCATTTTCTAAAGAAGAATGAGAAGCAAAACAAGAGTTTTGTTTATGACACTGAAGTTAAAGGATCAAAAGAAGCGAGTTTAACTTATCGTTTAAAAGGCAGGTCAGAGAAATATTACCTGCTGGAAATAGAACTTCATTCCGGCAGACATCACCAGATAAGAGCTCAACTTGCAAAAATTGGCTGTCCTGTTAAAGGCGACCTTAAATATGGCTATCCCAGGTCGAATGAAGATGGCGGTATAAGTCTTTTTGCACGAAAACTGGAATTCATTCACCCGGTAAAGAAAGAACCTGTTACAATTATCGCTCATTTTCCTGAAGGGGATATATGGTCTCTCTTTATGAATACCATGGTATAAAAAAATGAACCGGTTTCCCTGGCTCATTTTTAGCACCAGGCTCATCTGGGATCATTTAAATAAGATCTTTTCAGGATGATTGCTGACATATAAATAACCGCCAAAGGTACTTTTATAGCAATATATTAAATTTAATTCCCTGTTAATAAGAGTTAAGGAAAAGTTAAATAGTATATTATTGAAAACATAATAATCTATTTTTGCGATATGAACAGAAAAAAATTCGCGGGTCTTCTTATTATGATGCTATTATCCATTGTCGGGATAATATGGGTTCAGATTGTGTGGATAAAAGATGCAGTAAGCATACAAAATAAAATTTTTAATAATGCGGTAAGGATAAGTCTTGAGAGTGCGGCTAATACAATTGAATCTTCGAGGAAAATGAATTTTTTCAATAATTTTATGTTCAGATCCCCTCTCTCATATAATGATACTTCAAACGATATTTCAGGTTATTTCAGTATAGGAACATATTCTTCAGCTCCGGGAAACAAGGTCAATGTTAGGATTACTAACCAGACAATAACCGGGACTTCAGATACCGCAAACATTACAACATATAATAAATCATATACAATTGATGGCGATACTTCATATGTTTCAGATTCATCTTCTTATGTAATTGCTTCTCCTGATGAGTCAGGGAAAATGAATATTATCAGGAAAGGAGAAAATGTCAATTCAAATTCACGTGCCGTCTATATAAAACAGAATGAATTTCTTAACTGGGTTAAAAAACGTCAGAATGAATTCAGGAACATGAGTGACCAGATGATTTCTGAAATCTATCAATGGGAAAAAACCCTGGAGCTGGATAACAAGGAGATTGAGTTTGCTCTCAACCGGTCACTGAAATTTTCAGGAATTGAGACCCCTTACGAATTTGCGGTTATCAAAAATGGAGTTGTACAGGAGGGGACTTTTAAAAAATCATCGAAAAGTGATTTTCTCAGAACTAATTATATGGTCAGGTTGTTTCCTGATAATATAATCAGGCAGGACCTTGTTCTGTCGGTTATATTCCCTGAACGGACAAATTATGTTTTGGGTTCTATTGGGTGGTTACTTGGAGGATCAATGCTTTTTTCACTTTTTATACTGTTAACATTTGCCCTCAGTCTCTATTTTATTATCAGGCAGAAAAAGATATCTGAGATGAAGTCTGATTTTATTAACAATATGACTCACGAGTTTAAGACTCCCATTGCTACTATTTCGTTGGCTGCTGATACTATCAATAACCCGAAAGTAATTAAGGACGAGACCAGTATTCGCCATTTCATTGGCATGATCAAAAAGGAGAACAGCCGGATGAATAAAAAAGTGGAAACGATTCTGCAGATTGCTTCTCTGGATAAAAAAGAGATAGAATTCAGGTTTGAAAATGTTTCTATGCACACAATTATTGAACATGCTATTGAGACTATTGAAATACAGGTGCAACAGCGAAACGGGAAAATTAACCTTCATCTGGATGCTGTACAACCAGTTATTTATGGAGATTTTGAACACCTTACAAATCTTGTCAGCAATTTGCTCGATAATGCAATAAAGTATTCTCCGGAAGCACCGGAAATAACTGTTTCAACCATAAATAACGAAAAAGGTTTAATTTTGTCAGTAGAAGACAAAGGAATTGGCATGACAAAGGCAGTTCAGAGCAAGATTTTTGAAAGGTTTTACAGGCAGAATTCCGGAAATGTCCATGATGTTAAGGGGTTTGGTCTGGGTTTGAATTATTCGCGTGCAATAATAGATGCACATAAAGGAAATATAAATGTATCCAGTGAACCTGGTAAAGGAAGCAGGTTCGAAATATTTTTACCATTTAACTGGGAGAACTAAAAAATGAGTGATAAAGTATCTAAGATTTTTCTGGTTGAGGATGACCTGAGTTTTGGCTCAGTATTAAAGTCATATCTCGAAATAAACGACTACTCAGTTGAGTGGGTCGATGATGGCAAATATGCCCTTGAACATTTCAGAAAGGGTGCTTTTGGCATTTGTATCCTTGACATCATGCTACCGCATGTTGATGGATTTACAATAGCTAATGAGATAAGGCAGATCAATAATGAAGTACCTATAATTTTTCTTACAGCTAAAAAGCTTAAAGATGATGTTCTTAAAGGATATGGGGTAGGAGGAGATGATTATATAACAAAACCATTCGATACGGACATACTTCTCGCAAAAATAAAAGCTATACTGGCCAGACGCGAATCCCAGTCAGGAACCAAAGATATCTATGAAATTGGGAAGTTTATATTCAACGCCAAATTGAGAACTCTTACTTTAGGCGATGATGAAAAAAAATTATCACCAAAGGAGGCACAATTGCTTGAATTGCTTGCTATTAATCCAAATTCACTGATAAGCAGGGAACTGGCACTGAAAAAAATATGGGGATCTGATGATTATTTCACAGCAAGAAGCATGGATGTTTATATTACTAAATTAAGGAAATTCTTATCTGAAGATCCGGAACTTAATATAAAGAATATTCACGGTGCGGGATTCCAGTTGATTGTCAAGGCAGATTGATCATCAAATTATTCTTTTTAAACTGCAATGGCAGAAGGTTACTAATACTATCAGTAATAATTGTCCTGTTTTTCCCTGATAGTATTATTTTTATCTTATTCCCATTCCTTGACTCCTCTTCAGCAATGACCTGTCTGCAATTTCCGCAGGGTGATACAGGTTCTTCCGTTATGCCGTCATCTGTCATGGCAACAATAGCCAGAGCAACGGGTTTATCATTACTATAATTGGCAACAGAATTTGCAATTGCACTTCTTTCAGCACATATGCCGGAAGGGAATGCTGCATTTTCAACATTTGCACCAGTAACAATGATTCCACTCTCAAGCCTGATTGCTGCACCGACTTTAAATTTGGAATAAGGAGCATAAGCATTTACAGCTGAATTTCTTGCAGCCACGATAAGCTCGCTGACGTCTTCATCCAATTCATCTGTGGTTTCAAATTCCTGATACGATATTGTAATTTTTTTCGTTCGGATCATAATACTCTTGCTAAGTATGAGTTTTAAAGGTAGTAAAAAAAAGTTTGGAGTGTCTAAAGTTAATGTTCCTGAACCTTAAGTACTCTGAAAACTATTTGGACCAGAGGCACTGTTTTTTTTCTATTTTTGTCAAAAAAAATATAATGCAAAAACTCTTTTTCTTCTTTCTCCAACTGGCATTGATTATAGGATTGTTCTCCTGCAGGGCATACAGACCGGTTGCTTCAAAATCAGATTCAGGATATTCGACTGAAGAATATATAAATAAGTATAAAGATCTTGCCGTAAGTGAAATGAAAAGAACAGGAATCCCTGCCAGTATAACTCTGGCACAGGGAATGATTGAATCAGATTACGGGCACAGCAGGCTTGCCAGGGAGGCGAATAATTACTTTGGTATTAAATGTCACGATGACTGGAGAGGACCCACTATCCGGCATAATGATGATAGAAGAAATGAGTGTTTCAGGAAATATCGTGTACCTGAAGAATCGTTTTACGATCATTCTGATTTTCTTAAGTCAGTGTCGCGGTATAGTTTCCTTTTCAATATTGCTCCCACTGATTATAAAGCATGGGCAAGGGGGTTAAAAAAGGCTGGTTACGCCACTAATCCAGACTATGCAAACATGCTTATCAGGAAGATAGAAGAGAATAACCTTATGGTTTTTGACCGGGGTTATACGGCAGCTGACACATCTGCTGTAAATCCAGGAATGATAGCTCAGCCAATTACAGCACAAAGTACTGATGATACAGGTAAAGCTGCAACAATAGCTGGTCAGGGAAATTTTATCATGGAAAGGGCTCCAAGAATAATGGAGAAAAACAGGATACAATATATAATTGTAAAGGATGGAGATACCAGGGAAAAGCTTGAGGATGAATTCCAACTATTAAGATGGGAACTGCCAAAATATAATGAACTGCCTGTTGATTTTCAGATTGTCCCGGGACAAATATTGTATCTTCAGCCTAAAAGAGCAAAGGCTGGACCTGGCGAAGATTATTACACAACTGTTGAGGGTGATTCAATGTACCTGATATCTCAGAAATTCGGGATAAAACTTAAAAATCTTTATGAAATGAACAGGATGGAACAGGGCAGTGAACCTGGAGTCGGATTAAAATTATGGCTTAGAAACATTAAGCCTGTCAATTAATTTTAATTTGATAACCCGAAATATCAAATCCTCTGAGGAATTCGGCAATACTCATTCGTTTTTTACCTTCAATCTGCAGGCTTAAAATGTCTATAAAACCGTCTTTGCAGGCAACCTTAAGGAAATGTTTTCCGTCTGAGATAATTTGTCCCGGGTTATAAGCATGTTCCTCAAGTGAGGGCTGGCTTTCGAAAATTTTAAACATGAGAGTTTGATATCCATTTTTGAAATATGACTTTGCGCACGGGTAAGGTGACAGGCCTCTCACAAAATTATGGATTGTGACAGGATCTTTATTCCAGGTAATAAAACAGAACTCCGGCTGGATTTTTGGAGCAGTTTTTATCAGTTCGGAAGGTTTAATAAGGTCAGATTGTGGTACTTGTTTTATCTTGTTCTCAGCAATTGCTGAGAGCGTTTTTATCACCAGTCTGGCCCCGTGTTTCATCAGCCTGTCGTGCAGATCACCTGCATTTTCAAAAGGGAAGATCGGCACCTCTTCTCTAAAAAGGATATTTCCGGTATCAATCTTATCGTCGATGAAAAATGTTGTTACCCCGGTAATAATTTCCCCATTAATAATGACATGATTGATGGGAGCTGCTCCACGATATTGGGGAAGCAATGATGCATGAAGATTTATAGTACCAATTGCAGGGATTCTCCAGATAACTTCAGGAAGCATTCTGAATGCAACAACTATAAAAATATCTGCTTTTAGTTGTTCAAGAGTGTTTATAAAATCAGGATCTTTAAGATTTGCTGGTTGAATGATTGGCAGGTAACTGAATTCTGCAAATTTTTTAACAGCTGATTTGGTAATCTTCCTGCCTCTTCCTACACGTTTATCAGGGACTGTTACTACGCCAACAACGTTAACACCATTCATTAGTAAAGAACCAAGTGTTGCTACCGCAAACTCAGGCGTCCCCATAAATACAATCCTGAGATTCTTCATAAGTGGTTAATTACTATTAAAATACAAAAATAGTAAAATAATCAGTCTTTAACGATATGCTTATAACAAGTCAGGTTATGGCCCATCTTATTTGCCTTTGTCTCGAGGTAAAACTTGTTATGAGGATTCGATTCTATTATCAGGGGTATAGTCTCGACGATTTTTATTCCATAACCCTCCAGTCCGGCTCTTTTAACAGGGTTATTAGATATAAGCCGCACCTTGCCGAGCCCGAGTTCCCTCATAATACTGGCTCCTACTCCATAATCCCTTTCATCTTCACCAAATCCAAGTTCCAGATTCGCCTGTACAGTATCCATGCCCCCATCCTGAAGCCGATAGGCTTTTATCTTGTTGAGTAATCCTATACCTCTGCCTTCCTGGCTCAGATAAATAACCACCCCTTTTCCTTCAGCTTCGACCATTTCCATAGCTTTATGAAGTTGGGACCCACAGTCGCATCTCATCGATCCAAAAATATCACCGGTGAAACATGATGAATGAAGTCTGACCATCACAGGTTCGTCTTTCGTCCAGGTTCCTTTCACCAGGGCAGCATGCTCAAGTCCGTTACTAATCTGTCTGAATGGAATAAATTCGAAATCACCTCTGTCGGTTGGCAGACTTACCCGTTCACCTTTTTCAATGATTGAATCACGTTCAAGAGTGTAGATGATAAGGTCCTTGATTGCAATGATCTTGATTCCGAATCTTTCACTTAGTTTTTGCAGGTCATTCAATCGCGCCATTGAACCATCATCATTCATAATTTCTACCAGGGCTCCTCCAGGCTTTAATCCGGCCATTCGGGTCAGGTCAACAACAGCTTCGGTATGTCCCGCTCTCCTCAGAACGCCTTTTGCTTTTGCCTTAAGCGGAAAAATATGTCCAGGTCGTGCCAGGTCTGATGGTTTTGTAGCCTGGTCTACTAATGCCTTTATTGTAAGCGCACGGTCTTTTGCCGATACTCCCGTGGTTGTTTCTTCGTTAAGGAGATCTACCGAAACAGTAAATTGAGTCTCATGAAGTGAAGTGTTGATACCTACCATCAGGTCAAGTTCAAGTTCTTCGCATCTTTCCTCAGGAAGAGCTGCACATATAAGCCCCCTGCCGTATTTGGTCATGAAATTTACTATTTCCGGAGTAATGAGTTCAGCTGAGCAAATAAAATCACCTTCGTTTTCACGATCTTCATCATCAACAACAATTAAAAGTTTTCCTCTCTTAATATCTTCTATTGCTTCCTCGATAGTATTCAGTTTAAAATCGTCCATTATAGTGTTATATTTATTCAGATACAGATTTGCTGTCGTCGCCGTTTATGAAAATTCTATATACAAAGTCCTTGATTTTTTTAAAGAACAGCAAATAAGTATCAATGTTCATTATTACAGAATCGGTTGTAGCTTTATATGTCAGGAACACTCCTATAGGTAACAGAATATATGAAGCGGCCCACATACCGGCAAATGTTCCTACTATATCCTCTTCAACAAGTTTCTGGCTCGAAATGGAAATAACATAATAAATCACAAAGAAAAAGATAGAGATAACTGCCGGCGTTCCCAGTCCACCTTTCCTTATAATAGCACCAAGAGGTGCCCCAATGAAAAAGAAAACCAGACAGGCGAACGACAAAGTGAGTTTTTTGTTCCATTCCACTTCATATTTTTTGATGGTCTTCACATCCCAATGAAGTGATTCGTTCTTCTGTACAAGACTTTTAGTGCCATCTTTCAGATTTTCAATTGCATTGGAAAGTACGGCTCTCTTTTGTATTAATGAAAGAGAGTCGAAAATGGTATTCACATTGAATTTATCAAATTTGCGTTCATTATAAGACATAAAGTCCCTGGCCACTTTTTTGACAGGATAATATTCCTTGCGGAAAACTTTGTTAACATTGAAATCTTCGAACTGATTTTCAACTTTTTGAGTATATTTTTTATTAAGTGAATCAATATATGAGGTAAGTTCCGAAATATTCTTCATTGCAGCAGTCGATTTAAAAAGACCCTCTTCACTTCTTTCAAGATCAAATCCACTCAGCGGGACCACAATATCCTGTTCCTTAAAAAAGTCTTTTCTCGCCGGATATTTTCTTGCCGTTGGAAGCATATTCTTTTCATCCATCTCGTTATATGCATACCCGTTATAAAGAGTCATTATTAACCCTGTTTCATCAGGAGTTAATTTCATATATCCTGAATCGGCCAGTATTACATGAGTATTGCCCTTTCTCTCGCGATGATCATATATTATAAGATTTTCAAGACGGTTGGTCTCTGCATCTTTTTTTGTTATTTTAATACTGAAATCAGGTACTCCGTTATAAAATGTTCCCGCCTGGATGTTTATATCGGGTTTCTTTCGGCGTATATCCCATAAAAGTGTTCTGGCTTTTTCAGTTGAATAAGGCAGTACATTATTCGAAAAAAAGAATGATACTATTGCCAGAAAAGCCAGAAGGATAATTAGTGGACGCATTATCCGCTGAAGAGGTATTCCTGAAGATTTAAGCGCGGTTAGTTCACTGAATTCTCCCATGTTGCCAAATGTCATCAGTGATGCGAGAAGTATTGCCAATGGCAATGCCATTGGTACAAAAGTCAGGGAAAAATGATATATTAGTTCTGCAAGAACCTTAAAATCAAGCCCTTTGCCTGCAAGCTCGTCTACATACATCCAGAGGAACTGCAGAATTAGAATGATAAGCACAATAAAAAATGTGAATATCAAAGGGCCTATGAATGATTTTAGTACAAACTTGTCAACTTTCTTCACTGCCTGATAGCATTTGAGGTGCAAAATTACTTGATTTTTATCAAATATCAGCACCCGGACAATTCATTTTTTAAAAGTCAGTAAAATAAGGGCGCAATGGCTCTGCGCCTTAAATTCCGAGTATCCTTTTCAGGTCATTGATTTGGGAATCCCAGAGGTATATAGCATCATCTTTTTCGTCTTCATCGGCGAAATCAGTTATGATAAGGGCCAGACCGCCGGTAAGCTCTTCTACATTAATTCTGAATTCAAAGTAGTTAGTTTCCTCGTTTTCCATATCAACCCACTCAAATCTGACCAGTTTGTTCTCTTTTAGGGCTGATAACCTTGCCCTGGTTTCGGTATTATTCCAGAAAAATGAAAAGAGATCGCCATCAACATTTACCTGCTCAGCAAACCACTCTCCCAATCCCTCAGGTGTACTGAGACGTGAAAAAAGCACTTTCGGGGAACAATTCAGAGTATATTCCAGTTCGAACTTCAGTCTCATGGTCAGGGATTATTCATATTTAACATCTTTGTCTGCAATATAGAAAAAATTCTTAAACTAAAATACCTTATTGTTATTTTGTGACAAACTGATTATATTTGCACCCGCAAAAAGAAAGATGGACAGTGGACCATCTTCTATAAGATTACGGCGGACAGGGCACTCCTTCGCCAGGGCTACGGAGTACAGGGCGAGATAGCTCAGTCGGTTAGAGCGCATGATTCATAATCATGAGGTCGGGGGTTCAATTCCCCCTCTCGCTACAAGGAAAAGCCAGGGTACCTTTGGTACCATGGCTTTTTTGTTTTAAAGGCACTGAGCTTGCTCAAAGTGGCTTTAAAACAAAAAAGCCATCAGCTATCCGCCGGTAGGCGGATAGCCTGGCTTTTCCTTGTTAAGCACCCCCCAGGGAATCGCTGCCGTAGGCAGCAATTCCCTGTAATACCCCCCCAGGGAATCGCTGCCGACTTTGTCAGACGTAGCCCCGGGAATGGGGCGAAGGTTGGCACGCCGCACCTTCTGCCCCCTTGACACTTACTAATAAACGTCGTACCTTGCATATTATTAATCTTAATCTCTCCCTGCCATGAAGTTAAAAGCCATTTCCATTTTATTCATCCTTGCTGTTCTCATGTTATTTCAATGTAAAAAGGACGATCCAAATCCAATTATTAATATAACTGATAACAATTTTCTGGATGCACTTATTGAACTTGGTATTGATACCGATGGAGACGGACAAATCAGTAATGCAGAAGCTGAGGCAGTAATATCGTTAGATGTAAGTAACGATAATATTTCAGATATGACAGGTATAGAGAAATTTGTAAGTCTGGATACTCTCATTTGTGCAGATAACCAGCTTAAGAATCTGGACCTCTCACAAAATAGAAAATTGATTTTTTTATATTGTGAACAAAATCTGTTAGAAAACCTTGATGTAACACAAAACACAGAATTAATTCAGATTTGGTGTTCATATAACCAACTAAACATCCTGGATCTCTCAAAAAATACTGCCCTTGAATTATTATACTGTCATCATAATCAGTTGACCTCACTGGATATTTCAAAAAATGATTCTTTGAAATCAGTTCACTGTTCTGATAATTTACTTGCCGACATAGATTTATCTGAGAATTTCAATTTAAGTAGTTTTTACGGTCATCATAATCCGTTAACACAAATTGATGTTTCAAAAAACAGTAAACTGGCAGAATTGAGCATCAACGATTGTAATCTCTCGAGCATAGACATTTCCGAAAACATAAGTTTACAAAGCCTTGTATGTTCTGGCAATAATATTTATGAATTGGATGTCTCACATAATACTTCATTATATAGAATTTATTGCAATGATTGCAATCTTTCAGAACTGGATATCTCAGAAAACACCCTTTTATCAGAGTTAAACTGTTCCGGCAATAAGTTAACTTATCTTGATGTTACTGGTAATACCGGATTAATGATCCTGAAATGTGCCACAAACCAGTTAACGACATTGGATCTGTCAGAGAATACAGTATTAGGTCTGATGCCACATTATTGCATGACTGACCTGGATATTTCCCAGATGCCCACCCTTTCAAAAGTATGTGTGTGGGTTATGCCGTTTCCTCCTTCTTCTCCCTTATCTGATGACTGTTATAAGCTCGTTATATATTCAGAAGGCAGCCCGAATGTGTATTTTACCACGGAATGCAGTGAGTAACCAGAATTAAAGGAGTTTGGAGTGCCTAGAGTTTGGAGTGACTAAAGTTGGCAGTTGGCAATAGGCCCACCTTCTCCCGTTTCACGGGATTCGGTGGACAAAGCAGTTGGCAGTGAATTCCCAAGACCCAGGAACCAGCAACAAGAACCAGGACCCAGCTAACCAGCAACCAGCAACCAGCAACCAGCAACCTCTGGCCTCCGTAGCTTTAGCGAAGGAGGCATGCAACATGCAACTAGACATTTACTTATAAATGTCGTATCTTGCAGATAATTAACTTTATTTTCTATTTACCATGTGGTTAATAATACGTTACATATCATTCATCCTTGCTGTTCTCCTGTTATTTCAATGTAAAAAGGACGATCCAAATCCAATTATTAATATAACTGATAACAATTTTCTGGATGCACTTATTGAACTCGGAATTGATACCGACGGGGACAGGCAGATAAGTAATCAGGAAGCTGGGGTGGTAATATCAATAGACGTGAGCAGAGACAGTATTTCTGATATGACCGGTATTGAGAAATTTGTCAATTTAGATACCCTTATTTGCGTTCACAACAATCTGGCCGAATTGGACATTTCAAAGAACACCGCTTTGAAATATCTGAATTGTAGTTATAATCTGATAGATAAGCTGAATGTATCGCAAAATAAGGGCCTGACTTATATTGATTGCAGGGGTAATAATATGGACTTCCTGGATGTTTCGAATAATACTGCATTGGAGGTACTGGATTTTCAAAAGAACCATCTTAGCATGATAGATCTCACCCTGAATAAAGCTCTAAAACGATTAGGCTGTGGTATAAATCCTTTATCCTCATTGGATCTTTCCAATAATACAGAATTGGAAGAATTGGATTGTATAAACTGTATTACATTGCCCACACTCGATGTTACTCACAATGAGAAATTAGAAAATCTGAATTGCAGCTATTGCTTTATGCAGAATCTGGATGTATCAGAAAATTCTGCATTAGAAGTCCTGGTCTGTGCTGTAAATTATTTAACAAGCCTGGATATCTCCAACAATACTTCACTCAGAAAATTGGATTGTTATGCGAATAATTTAAGCACCCTGGATGTTTCCAATAATACTGCATTAAAATGGTTGAACTGCGGTTTCAACCAGATAACCAGTCTTGATGTCTCAAACAACACTGCATTAGAAAACCTGTACCTTAATATGCTGCCGGATTTGTATGAGGTCTGTGTGTGGGGAATGCCTTTTCCGCCAACCGGTTTTAAAGTTGATACGACGGACAGCCCCAATGTATATTTTACGACCGACTGCAGTAAGTAGCAGAAAACGGCGCATCTCGTACCTCGCACCTCCTGAATTATGAATTGATCATTATTTAGCATAAATTTGATATGAATAAGCAGGATAAGATGTAAGTAATATTTCTATTCTATCTTACGCATCTGGACTAAAGTGATTAAACTCACAGATTATCATACATTTAATGAAGTATTTCATTGCCTATATTACTCTTTGTGTGATCATGGCCCTGCCACGGGGATTAAAAGCTCAAAGCGGGGAAAACACAGGATTGAAAAAGGTTGTTGTGATTTCAGTTGACGGTTCTATAAATCCGTCGAGCGCAGAATATATCAGCTCAGGAATTAAACGGGCAGCAGAAGTAAATGCCGAGTGTCTTATTATTGAACTGAATACGCCGGGCGGTCTACTGAAATCCACCCGTGTGATAGTAACAGATATTCTGAATTCTGAAATTCCGGTTGTTGTGTTTGTTTATCCGGCCGGTTCTCAGGCTGCATCGGCAGGTGTTTTCATTGCTCTCGCAGGGAACATTGCTGCGATGGCACCTGGGACTAACATCGGTGCCGCACATCCTGTAACTATGCAGGGAGAACAGGATTCAATCATGAACGAAAAAGCCACGAATGATGCTGCAGCATTTATAAGAACAATAAGCGAGAAACGCGCCCGAAACATACGGTGGGCAGAAGACGCAGTCCGTAAAAGTTTATCCATTACTGAAACGGAAGCTCTTAAAGAAGGGGTTATTGATACAATCGCAATCTCCGTACAGGATCTGCTGGAAAAAATTGACGGAAAAGAGATCAACTTATATTCCGGTGAAAAAGTACTGCATACCAGGAATGCTGGAGTGATTACTCTTGACATGAGTTTTAAACAGAAGATCCTTAGTTTTCTCAGCGACCCTAACATCGCATATATATTACTTATGATAGGAATATACGGTATATTGTTTGAGATTTTTAGTCCCGGTGCTATTTTCCCCGGAGTAATTGGGGGAATAAGTATAATTACCGCTTTCTATTCGCTGCATACATTACCCGTAAACTATGCCGGCCTGGCATTAATTATTTTTGCAGTAATTTTATTTGTTTTAGAAATTAAAGTGATGAGTCACGGACTTTTAACAATCGGCGGAATTATTTCTTTAATACTTGGTTCAATTATGTTAATTAATACAGATACAACATTGGAGGTTTTTAAGATATCCTGGCAGGTAATCGTGGTATTTGTGATGTTAACTGCTGCATTCTTCATTTTTGCAATAAGCTTTGGGATAAAAGCACAGCGACGTAAACCCACAACCGGAACAGAAGGGATTATCGGGGAGATTGGCGAGACGATAAGTAAGTTAGATCCCGAAGGGCAGGTAAGCATTCACGGAGAGATCTGGAATGCAGAAAGTATAGAGGGACCCATCAGTAATGGTACAAAAGTGAAAGTGACACAGGTCTCAAATCTAAAATTAATAGTTCGTAAAATAATATAAGATAAATTGAAAGGAGATCACTATGGAGCAAATATCCTACACATTCTCAATAGCGGGAATTATTTTCCTGCTGATTATCATGTCAAGTGCGATACGTATTCTGCGTGAGTATGAACGCGCTGTAATTTTTCGTCTGGGAAGATTGATTAAAGTAAAGGGCCCCGGTTTAATTTTGCTCATCCCGGTGATTGACAGGATGGTAAGGGTGAGTCTGAGGACTGTAGTTATGGACGTTCCCTCTCAGGATGTAATTACTAAAGACAACGTCTCAATTAAAGTAAATGCAGTAGTTTATTTTCGTGTTATGCAGCCTGAAAAAGCGATCATCGAAGTAGAGGATTATCTTTTTGCCACCTCACAATTATCACAGACTACTCTGCGAAGCATATTAGGGCAATCGGAACTGGATGAATTGCTATCCCAGCGGGATAAAATAAATCGCGAACTGGCAAAGATAATTGATAATCAGACCGAGCCATGGGGAATTAAGGTGTCGACCGTCGAAGTAAAGCATATCGATCTTCCGCAGGAGATGCAGCGTGCAATGGCGAAGCAAGCTGAGGCTGAAAGGGAACGACGTGCAAAAGTCATACATGCCGAAGGTGAGTTCCAGGCAAGTCAGCGCTTATCTGATGCAGCCAAGATCATCAGCGTAAATCCTTCGGCTTTACAGCTTCGTTTCCTGCAAACCTTAACAGAAGTCGCTTCGGAGAAGAGCTCAACTATCATCTTTCCCGTACCGATTGATGTTATTTCCGCTTTTTTACCTAAGGAAAATAAATAAAAGCTGATTGCGGAATTCGGATAGCTGAATGAGGATTTTATTAATCCTAAATTTCAAAATAGATTTCACTCTCGCAAATCAATCGCTCATCCATTCGATAAGGTTGTCTAGGAATGGCTGAGGCATTATCTGAAGACCATTTGCATCGCCAATAAAGAAAACCTTGCTTTTCGGATAATTCAGAATTCCCATTACAGGAGGTGCAAAAGGTTCATCATTATCTTTTATTCCGTTGAGGTTCAGATCGGCATATTCATCTTCTCCAAGCCATCCCAGTATCTCAATATCCGGATTCTGGTCTGCATTGGTAATGACAGAACCTGCAACATAATCCAGGGATTCGAGATTTTTAGTGATAGTGTGCTGGGCGAACTTGCTTACTGTCCCATGAGCAATACCCTCGAAATTTAAGCCCAGGAGATCACCCAGCTCATCTTTAGGATTATACTTCTTGTGATCAGTGAAAAATACCAGGTTCATTCCTCTTTTAACCAGTTTGGTATAGACATCCAGTTCTTTGGGAGAATATGCCTGAAATCCGTTTACTCGTATTACAATAAAGAATCCCATGAACTGTTCCTCTTTAAGTTCAGAGTCCCGGCCCAGTTCATCAACTATGAATCCTTTTTTGCGCAGTAAGTCGGCAAATAACTTTCCCTGGTGATATTTTGCAGTGTCAAATCCCGTGAACTCTGACTGTGGAAACCACCACACACCACCGTCGTGAGAAGCATCTATAACTATTTTTTTACTGAGAGGAGCTGCCGACACAAGCCAGTCTGACTTTCTGCTTTCCAGGTCTTTTAACTCATAGATCACCGGTTGGGAGAAATCGACTACTGAATTCTCTGAAACCTGCTCCACTCCGTTTATATAAACAGATATACCTGAAGGAACCTCAAACTTGGGTACAAGTCTGGTAATATCCACATCAGATTCAATTTCAAACTTCACCTCCTGCTTATTATTGTTAATAGCTGTGGAGAGTATTGTCTGTCCGTTAGTTGAGAATGAAAGGAAGCCTTCGTCAGCCTTCTTGTACGGATTCTGATTATCATCTTTTTCGCAGGAAATCAATGCCAGAAACAGACATAAATAAAAATACTTTACAGTTTTCATTTCATGAATATTCTCAGATCCAATCTAAGGTTAATACAAAATTATGACATAGTGGGATCAAAGTCAACATTACCTGACTTTATTGATGGATTATTAAAAATAACCGCCATTTATCCTATTTATTAATGGTTGCTTGGGTCTATCAAAACAATAGCCTCATTATTTATTATAATTGCTAGATTATTTGGCCAGTCTTGTATAAACAGCCGGAGAGAAGTCATAGAAAATTGGTAAATTTGCAGGAGATGGCCTAACCTTATTAAAACCAGTATTTATGAAATGGAAAGGAAGAGAAGGCAGCGGAAATGTTGAAGACCGAATTAGTAATAATTTATTTTAATATTAAACTTAAATAGGATCAAATGAAAAGAAAAATACTACTAAGACCAGTTATCGTTATTGCAGTACTATTGCTATTCACATCATTTACAACACAACAAGAAGGATGGGTCAATCTTCTAGATAAAAACCTGTCAAAATGGGAAATCTATCAAAGTTACA
>Ga0315542_1000617_pt1 | contig 22602 bp, 22 predicted proteins | sample SalMarSW160120MG_FD_202541 | JGI IMG/M metagenome (GOLD analysis project Ga0315542, IMG submission 202541) | Salt marsh sediment microbial communities from the Plum Island Ecosystem LTER, Massachusetts, United States - Salt Marsh Sediment SW1601-20 ... | reverse complement strand
ATCTTCTATTATCGGTGCCGCCCAATAAAAAATCGGCATATTCATAACATACTTTGGAGGTGTTCAAATGAAACCGAGGAAAATCAAAGGCAGTGTTTACTGGATGGGTTCCGTGGATTGGGACAGACGTTTGTTTGACTCTCTGATACCGCTTCCTGATGGAACAAGTTACAACGCCTATCTCATTCAAGGGAGCAAGAAAACCGCCTTGCTGGATTCTGTCAATCCTCCCATGGCAGACGAGTTTCTATCGCAGCTTGAGGGTATCTCAAATATCGATTATATCATTTCTCATCATGCCGAACAGGATCACTCGGGAGCTATTCCCCATGTCCTCGAAAAGTATCCAGAGGCAAGAGTAATTTCGACACCGAAAGCAAAGGGGATGCTCATTGACCTTTTGCCCATCCCGGAAAAATCTATTATGACCGTGGAGAACGGTCAGGAGATATCCCTTGGAGACAAAACCCTGAAATTCATTTACACTCCCTGGGTTCACTGGCCCGAAACAATGGTAACCAACGTAAATGAGGACAAAATCCTGTTCAGCTGCGATTTTTTCGGTTCGCACATAGCGACCGACCTTTATGTCACTGATGAGGGAAGGGTCCATGAGGCGGCGAAACGGTACTATGTCGAAAGCATGATGCCTTTCAGAGGCATCATCCAAAAGAACCTGGAAAAGATCGCTCCCAGTCACGGGCCTATTTATCCCCGACCTTCCTTCATCATGGATGCCTAAAGGGATTGGGTCATTGGCCCACCCAAGAACACGGTCGTTCTGCCCTATGTATCCATGCATGGAAGCACAAAGCAGATGGTCGATTACCTCGTGGCTTCGCTTGTGGAACGAGGTGTGAATGTCGAGGAATTCAACCTGGCCGTGACAGACATAGGCAAACTGGTCATAACCCTGGTTGATGCGGCCACTATCGTTGTCGGGGTGCCGACTGTTCTTGCAGGCCTCATCCTCTGGCAGTCTATGGCGTCTTTCTTGCCAATGCTATTCGCCCCAAGGCCAAGTTCCTTTCCATCATCGGCTCTTATGGCTGGGGAGGCAAGACCGTTGAGACACTCGCGGGCATGATACCCAACCTCAAGGTGGAGGTCCTGGAACCGGTTCTCGCCAAAGGGATGCCGGCAGAGAAAGATACCAAGGCCCTGGATGATTTGGCGGAGGCCATAGCAAAGAAGCACAAAGAACACGACATCAAATAACTGGTGACGGGACGAGGAAAACTGGCGTCCTGCTCTGCGGCCGGGCGCCTCGTCAAAATGCGGACGAAACAGGCATTTCTGAATGGACCCTGCCCAAGACGAACCTTTTGGGGTGATGCAATCAAAGGTCCTTGGACTATTTCCAATCGATCAATCGTTTTTCCCCTTGAAGCTGCCGGATCTCCGTGACATCCTGGCTGACCTCAAGGCAACCCTCGTAATCACCCTAGACGTTTCGAAGGGTTAAGTATCTGATATGACTTAATTTCTCTCCCAGTTGAAGCCAGAATTCCGCCACATCCCTCTTCCCTGATTTGAAGGCCTCAAGGAGCTTATTGACGATATAAACACTGCTGGGAGGATGGCATCGCTGGATCTCTCTTCCGACGATTCCGGGCCTTCTGGGGAAGATTCTTTCCTTGCGCAGATAGTGGACGTGAATTTGAGACAACTCTTCAGTCACTGGCTCAACTCTCGACGATTCTTGTCAGACTTCTCATTGTCTGGAGGCTTTCCAATAGCCCGAAGGATTTCCTCGATCCGCTCCATGAGTCTTTCAGAAGCACGATTCTCCAACATAAAGGTATGGGCAGGGTGTCCGTGAGGGAAGCCGAGCATCTTGCCAAGACAAAAGATCTCAGTCCTTCTCCGCTCTATCGTGAACACAGGGGGGAGATGGGTGGAAGTTTTTCAGCCTTCCACCCCCCGGTCTTCGGAGCTGGTCAGGCTTTGCTCACGGTTTTATATTTGGCATAAAGATCATGAACCCGCCGTCTGAGCTCCCTGATTTTCTTGCTGTCTTCGGGACTTGACCAACTGGGTTCACTGATTGAAAAAAGGCTGTTGCTCAGTTCATCAATGACATGTTCCGTCACCTGGCACCACTCAGAGGTGCACGCATCGGCCATGCCGGCTGCTTCGTCAATATCCTCCTCAAGGATATCGAGCCCCTTTCCAAGGTTGTCCACGAAGACCCGCCATCCATCAACCACTTCCTTCTGTATTCCGTCTTCTCTGGGCATTGTCATTTTTCCGCACCTCCTTTCAAGTCGATTTTCTTATTAAATAAGATAGGCAGTATGAACCGGTGTGTCAAGTTTGGGAAAAATAGTCCAAGCTGGGCAAAAACACGACCGTTTTTCGCGAACATCCTACGATGTGGAAAAGAACAGAAGGAAATCCAAAAAAACATGCGGCTACTCTATATTGTGCTGCTTCTTTTCTTGACTCGCAAGCACACTTTCTCTACATTTCTTCTCATAAGAAAAACAAGTTCTTATCTCTTGTAGAAATGAGTATTTTGAGCGTTGATTCTAAGACCGTATTTCCAAGCGCAATAGTTTTTCAACAACCTGTTAAAACAAAATCCGGGGGGAGATATGAACACGGACGGTAAAATCTGGAGAGACGCCAACGGCGTGTGCCATATCGAAGGAAAAGACAAAAAGGCAGTTTTCGGGCTCATGGGGTATGCGCATGGAAAGGACCGGTGCATGCAGATCATTTTAATGCGTATTCTGGGACAGGGACGGGGATCTGAAATTCTGGAAGCAAGTGATAAAATGCTCGATATTGACAAATTTTTCAGACGGATGAACTGGAGCGGCGGGGCTTCCGCGGAAGTTGAAAAGCTGACCCCCGAGGTGAAAGCGGTCATGGAAGGATACTGCGACGGCGTGAATCAGGCGTTTGCGGAAAAAATTCCATGGGAATGCAGGCTTTTCAGATACCGGCCGGAGCCCTGGGAACTTGAACACTCGATACTGATCTCGCGGATGATCGGCTACCTGACCCTGGCCCAGTCCCAAGGTGAGATGGAACGGCTTTTGATAGAAATGGTCCAGGCCGGTCTGGATGAAACGCGGTTAAAGGAACTTTTTCCCGGTGTCCTCGGCGGACTGGATATGGATCTGGTGAAAAAGATCAAACTGCGGGACCGATTGGTTTCTCCGGCATCGCTCTGCAATATCGCTCCGCCGGTGATGATGGCATCCAATAACTGGGCGGTGTCCGGAAAAAAGACCATATCCGGAAAGCCGATTATTGCCAACGACCCCCACCTGGAAATCAACCGGCTTCCGAATGTATGGTATGAAGTGGTGCTCAAAATCCGCGACTCCTACGCCGTGGGCGGGACCATGCCCGGTGCGCCGGCCCTTCTGGTGGGACGGAATCCGGATCTTGCCTGGAGCGCGACCTATACATTTATGGACGCCACTGATTCCTGGGTTGAAAAATGCAGAAACGGCAAATATTTTCAGGAACCGGATCAATGGGTTGCATTCAAGCAGAGAAGTGAAATTATCAAACGAAAGAAAAAGAAATCCGCAACAGTGACATTTTATGAAAATCCCCACGGGGTTCTTGAAGGTGATCCGTATGAAGAAGGATATTATATGGCCACGGCTTGGGCACCGGCAGTTTCAGGGGCGGTTACATTTAACAATATTATTCAATTGGTGGATGCTAAAACAGTAAAACAGGGAATGGATCTCCTCGGTCATATCGAAACCTCATGGAACTTTATCCTGGCAGATAGAGAGGGCAACATCGGCTACCAGATGTCCGGGCTGATGCCGAAACGGCGGGAAGGGATCAGCGGGTTTGTGCCCCTGCCCGGCTGGGAGTCAAAAAATGACTGGCAGGGCTTTGAAGCACCTGAAGACCTGCCGCGATCCTATAATCCCGACTGCGGATACCTGGTGACCACCAACCAGAACCTGAATGAACTGGGCAAGGCAAATCCCATCAATGTGGGCATGGGGCCTTACCGGTCCGACCGGATCGCCGAAGTGCTGGAAAAAGATAATGAGATCACCTGTGGTGCCATGTTCAAACTCCAGTTTGATGTCTATTCCACCCAGGCGGAAAAGTTTATGGCAATCCTCGCCCCCTTGCTGCCCGAATCCCAGGCGGCCGCCGTCCTGAAAAACTGGAATTTTGAATACAGTGCCGATTCCGAAGGGGCATTTCTCTTTGACCGCTTTTACCGGCAGCTGTACCGGGATGTTTTTGGCGACCACGGATTCGGCCCGGATGCGGTAGACCATATTGATCAGCATACCGGCATGTTTAATGATTTTTATATCAACTTCGACCGAATTCTGCTGTCGGAGACGTCCTCATGGTTTGGCGGCCGGACGCGGGAAGACATTTTCCGGCAGGCGGCGGATAAGGCCCTGAATGTCGCGCCGGAAAAATGGGGGAATACCCGGCAGGTGATTTTGAAGAATATTATCTTTGACGGCAGGCTGCCCAAATTCTTCGGATTCGACCGGGGTCCGATTACCATCATCGGCAGCCTCGCCACACCCCACCAGGGGCAGATCTTTGAAAGTGCAGGCCGCCTGACCACGTTCGCTCCATCTTTCCGGATGGTATCCGACCTGGCAACTGACGAAATCCATACCACCCTGGCCGGCGGACCGTCCGACCGGCGGTTTTCAAAATGGTACTGCTCGGATCTTGATAACTGGAAGCGGGGAAAATATAAAACCCTCAGTGCCGAAGCAGGCCAGCCGAAGCTGCCATTCAGATAAAGCATTGCGTAGATATGGGAGGGAATCGCATGGATATTCCCGGCCGGCAGTCAAGAGCAAAGGTGCTGTTGTTTATTCTGCAATGATACAATTTTCATGTTGGAACTCGCTCCGAACATATTTTATATCCCCGGGGAAAATAATTCTCGCTTTCCCTACTGTGCATGCCTCTATCTAAGAGGGCAAAAGCTGCGCGTGCTGATAGATGCCGGCATGGGCTCAAGAAATCTGGCGCCGGTCAGGGAAATGGGGATTGATCTGCTGATCTTGACGCACTGCCACATCGACCACCGGTTGACACTGAAAGATATGCCCGATGTTCCCATCTGGTGCCATGAAAAGGAAACAGTATACTTAAAGGACCGCGACTATTTTTTCACGGCAATGGGTTTCAAACGGAGCGGACTGGAACTTCGCGATCTGCTCCGGATCACCCGCGACATATTTGATATTCAGATAGCACATGAACTGGTGGACGGTGAACGCATTGCACTGGGCGGAATTACCCTGGAAACCGTCCACACACCCGGGCATACACCGGGGCATCTCTCGTTTGTTGTTCCCGAGTATGATCTGCTCTTTTCCGGAGACATTGACTTAACGCCTTTCGGACCTTTCTACGGACATGACTTCGGCAACATTGAAGACTTCCTTGATTCCATTCAAACGCTCAAAAGAAGGAATGCGAGGATGGTTGCCACCGGACACGCAGGCCCCTTTAACGGCAATACAACTGAACGGTTCGAAGCGTACGAGCAGATCGTTCACTACCGGGACCGACTGCTGCTTGATCAGTTAATGCAGCCGAAATCCACGAAAGACCTGAGAAACCGTAATCTTTTCTACAAATACTATCCTGCCCCTGCTGAACTGATTCAATGGTTTGAAGTGGTCCATATTGAAAAACACCTGGCACGGCTCGCGGATTCGGGGAAAGTCACATTCAAGGATAACATGTGGCAAAGAACATGAATGAACCGCAGCGCTTTCATCATGCGAAATCCGATTGCTGCAACGATGTCCCCTTCTTCCGGGGTAAAAAGATGCTTCAGAATGCGAATTTCTACTGCGGATTCAGTCATCTCCTCAGGCGCTTTTTTGCAGTTTAGAAAACCCTGCCATTTGAACCATGTGGCGCAGTCCACCCACCGACGATTTCCACGGCACCCAGCGTGACAACATATGATAGGGAAATCGAGAGCAAAGGCACCCATTTTTTTGTTGACATGCTGGCGGAAGGCTGGTGTTATCAGGACTCGGACTGGGCGCCCGGTCCAGAACTGCGAAGAAACGGCAAAGATGATGAAAAAATCGAAGGACAAAGAACAGGCGATAAAAGCCGCTGCCCTGAGGCTTTTCTCCGAGAAAGGCTTCCATTCAACAAGCACCCGCGACATATGTGAAGAAGCCGGTGTCTCCAAGGGAACGCTGTATTGGCACTGGAAAAGTAAGGAAGAGATCGCTTTCGACCTCGTCTCCAAAATGCTCGGCAGGTTTCTTACGGTCATAGAAGCGATGAGGGACGAATCCGCCCCGGTTGAGGAAAAGTTGAAACGCTTATCTGTCGCAATTGCTGAGCTGTACTACGAGGAGACTCCCTATCTGCGGCTGCTCTGGAAATTCAGGGCGGACAGACACTACATTTTCAGCCCGGGATACACCGAAAGGGTGATCACCTATTACGTGCAGATACGAAAGGCCCTTGAAGATATCATTGAGCAAGGGGTGCAGAGCGGCGAATTGGGAAAAGTCGACCCCAAGCAAATGGCATTCATTTTTCTCGGCATAACAGAAGGATTCGAACTCCAGTGGCTCGAAAATGAAAAGGACTTCTCGATGCGCGAAGCCCTGCCTGCGGTCATGGACATGATCATGCCGGGCCTGAGAAAATAGTTCCGGACAACAATAAATCCTTTAGATACGACAGGAGGAGGGCATGGGAACTGACTTGGCGGAAATGAAAAAGGAGGCGCTGAAGGATTTCTCCGATTTTATAAACCCCATGAAGGTACGCACGATGAGAACGGTGGGTCTGGATATCATCGAGGACAGACGAAGCGGCGCAAGCGTTTGGGACATCACCGGCCAGAAATTTATCGACTGTCAGACCGGGTCCGGAATCATGAATGTTGGGAGACGCAACCCGGAGATTGTGGAGGCGTTGAAAGGCGCATTAGACAATTATGATATGGGTGTTTTTCTTCTCTGTTCGAAGCAGAAGGCAGACCTTGCAAAAAGGCTGGCCGAGATTACACCTGGAGACCTGAAATGCACCGTGTTCGGTGTGGGGGGCGGAGAGGCTAATGATGCGGCCATAAAGATCGCACGGGGATACACCATGAAGACCGGTATCGTGTACGCCGAAAAGGCCTACCATGGCCACACAGGCTTCGCCCTGTCCGCTATCGGACGGGCCGCTTATAAGGAGCCTTTCGAGCCGTTGATACCGGGATTCACCATGGTGCCTTTCGGAGATGCGGACGCCCTCGAAGAGGCGGTCACCGACGACACCGCTGCCGTCATCCTGGAGCCCATTCAAGGTGAAGGAGGCATCCATATCCCCGGAGATGAATACCTTCCCGCGGTCAGAAAAATATGCGACGCCAACGAGTGTCTTCTCATCCTCGATGAGATTCAGACCGGCTTCGGCCGCACCGGCAAGATGTTTGCATGTGAACACTGGGGCGTGGTGCCCGATATCATGACAGTGGCTAAATCCCTTGGCGGCGGCATTTATCCCATTTCGGCCACTGTTTTCAAAGAGGAGATACAGGACTTCTTCATTCCCCACCCCTTTATCCATCTTTCGACCTTCGGCGGCTCCGATTTGGGGTGCGTCGTGGGCCTGGCATCGATTGACTACATCCTCGCGAACAACCTGCCGGCCCATGCCGAGGCCATGGGAAATCGTTTTCGGGCCGGCTTTGAGCGCTTGCTGAATGACTATCCTGAGTTGCTCCTGGACGTTCGTCAGAAGGGGCTCATGATGGGTCTCCAGTACACCAACGAGTCCATCGGACCACGTATGACGAAAAAAATGGCCGACCGCAACATTATCGCCATTTACACGGGCAACGATCCCAGCATATGCCGCCTGATGCCGCCCCTGGTGATTACGCCGCAAGAGGTGGACGAGGTCTTGAACGCCTTGGAGGATTCCATGAAAGAGCTCTCCGGGGAGGCCGGCCTCGGCAGGAATGATTGATCTGCAGAGAATATCCGGCATCTGCAATTTCCCGCTCCATTTTTCTTACTATTTTCAAAAAGGAGGAAGGCCATGGCAACAACCCAGGAAATACTCGAGGCGCTGGCCGACTACCAGGTACAGTGCAACAACAACAAACGCCTGCGAAAGATGCAGCGCGACTGGACAAAGCTCTTGCACTTTTTCGCCGAAGACACAGGAGGCAGCTTTTCCATGGAGGTTGTGAAAGGAGAAATCATCTCCTTCAAGTCCGGAGCCGAGGGTACGCCTGATGTGGTGGTCACCGCAAACAGCGAAGACCTGTGCGACATGTTCTGGGGCGACTTGAATCCCAATTCGAAATACCTTGCCGGAGAAATCCGTGTGAAGGCCTCCCAGGAAGACATCATGCGGATAGATGCCATATCCATGATCATCTGGCCCGATGCCTAGGAGAGGAACATGACAGAGCTGAAAAAAGTACTGAAGCTGCGGACGGTGGTTTCCACTTCCTCGGGCATGGCTATTGCCACTTCGTGCTATCTTGCCGGAATCCAGATTGCCACTATTGTGGAAGGAGAACTTGCATGGATCTCCATCCTGGTAGCGGGACTTTTTTGTCTGCTTTCATCGATGTGTTTCTCCGAGCTCACCTCGCTTTACCCGACAGCTGCGGGCATCAAGCTTTTCATCCAGAATGCGTTTAACGAAAAGACCGCCATTATCATTGGCATGTTCTACGTGTTGTTGGGAATATCCATGGTCGGTGCCGAAAGCTACCTCCTGTCAAGCGTTCTGGCCGATTCAATACGGATCACGACACTGTTCTATGACAGACTTTTTTGGATGATCATTTTCATACTCCTGGTTGCCTTCATTAATTTCCGTGGAATTTTTGTCACGGGGGTGGTGCAGGACATTCTCACCTATTCGATGATAGCATTTCTCATCGGCATTTCCATCTTTGCGCTCTCCAGGAACGGCATCCACATTCACCCGGCCCTTTCAAGTGCCAAATTCACGCTGGGTAACGTCCTGAACGCAGCAGGGGTGGGGGTATTCCTTTTTGTGGGGTATGAATGGGTCACACCCCTTGCCGAAGAGACCACCGATTACCGGCTCATCGGCAAGGGCATGCTCTATGCCATCGGAATTCTTTCGATTACCTACTCCCTTTTCATCGTGGCCATGAGCACCGGGCTTACCCATGAGCAGCTCGCCAGCGGATCCCCCATTCCCCACATCATCTTCGGCCGGAATCTTCTCGGAGGGGTCGGGGTGGTGCTCTTCATCATTATGAGTGTTCTCGCGTCGGTTACCTCCTTCAACTCGGGGCTCCTCAATACCTCCCGGTTCTCGTACGCCATGGGGCGGGATAATGTACTCCCACGAATTTTCAGCAAACTTCACCCGACGTACGCAACGCCCTGGGTCGCCATTGTATTCCTTGGCGCATTTGCGATCACCGTAAGCCTGCTAACACTGGTCACGGGACAGTACATGTTTCTCATTCTCATGGCCGCGGCCCTGGAGTGCTTTATCTACGTGATCATGGCGGTCTGCGTGGTCCGCTTGAGGAAGAAATACCCCGAAAGGGAGAGAAGCTTCAGGATTCCTTTCGGAAACCTGATACCGGTCATAACGATGATCGTGTTTTTCGGATTAATGATCGGCCTCTTCGCCGATGTGACTCGGGACTACACGGGAAACATCCTGTTTCACAATTACTGGGTGGCCGTGGTGATGGGCGGCTTTTTCCTGTTTACGACGGCATACACCTTCATTATTGTTCCTCGGCTCAAGAAGAAGGCTGCGGCCAGGGCGCGGGCAAGGGCCAGACGCAGGCCCGCAAGGGCAAAATCCGGCACGGAAAAAACCGCCTCCCGGTAATCACCTGCCGCTGTTGTTTGACTGTTTGCTTGGCGGTGACGATTACTTCCGATGAGATTAATCGGAAACGACGCTAAAAGGGATACGCCTGCAGGACGTCCAGAGCCATCTCAAGCAGGTTGCGGACGGCCTCGGGCGTGTCCACCGGCAGGCCTTCGGCGCCGCCCCCGTAGATGGCTGAGGAGCGCGGGGGCTTGTCCCGATTTTCCTTCGCATACGGCACGGCCTCGGCCAGGTCGTTGGCGAACGCCTCGGCCACGCCCTCGCGGGTCTGGGGTCCCGTCACGCACATATGGATGGCGGACGGGTTCTGCTGACCGTTGAACCGCCAGCCCCGTTCCTTCATGAAGTCGTTCACGTGGTAGATGTCGAATTCCTCGGAGCGAAACGAGAGACAGAACGTGGGCCGTCCCATCAGGCGGAGTTCGGGATGAGCCTTCACCGCGTCCTGCATACGGGACGCCGTATCGAACACAGCCCGGGCCCGTTCGAGATAGCCTTCCTGCCCCAAGCTGACCATCGAGGCCCACGTGGCGGCGATGAGGCCCCCTGAGCGGCTGCCGGGCAGCCCGTACGAAGCGTACGCACCTCCCTTCCAGGCGGGGGCGATGTAGTACTGGTACCGCCGGTACGACGTGTCCCGATAGCAGACCACCGACGTGCCCTTGAGCCCATAGCCGTACTTGTGGGTATCGGCCGAGATGGACGTGACGCCGGGCAGGCGGAAATCGAACACGGGGATGTCCAGACCCAGCCGCTCGCCCCACGGCAGGATGAAACCGCCGAGACAGCCGTCCACGTGCAGCCAGATGCCGTTTTCTACCGCCAGATCCGAGAGTTGGTCGATGGGGTCGATGGTGCCGTAAGGGTAGTTGCCGGCCGACCCCACCAGTGCGATCGTGCGCTCGTCGATGTGGTCCTTCACGAAGTCGACGTCGACCTGGGTGGTGTCCGCATGGGTCGGCGCCTCGATGGCCGCAATGCCCAGGATGTGGGCGCTCTTGAGAAAAGCCGGGTGAGCCGTGTCGGGCACGATGATCGTGGGCCGGTCCACTCCGCGTTCGGCCCGGGCCCGGTCGCGGTAGCATAACAGCGGATTGAAGATGCTCTCCGTGCCTCCGAACCCCACCGCTCCGCAGGCTTTGTGGGCCGGATCGTGTCTGGCAACCTCGTCGCCGTGCATAAGATCGAGGGTCATGGCAATGATCTCGGACTCGAACCGGGTCATGCTGGGACACATGTCCCGCTGCAGCGCGTTCGTGTGCGTGAAATGCCCACAGACCTCGTTGAGGAAGCGGTAATGATCGTGGTCGCCGCTGTACATGGTTCCCGAGGACCGGCCGGTCTCCCAGGCGGCGTCCTCTGCGGCGGCCGTCTCGGTCATCTCGCGCAGGACCTGCTCCCTCGGTCGGCCCTTTTCAGGAAACGATCGGATAACCCCGTAGCGGTCGGCGTATGGGTACAACCCCCTGATGATCTCCATCAAATCTGCAGACATATCTCGTCTCCTCTCATTCCATCCGGGTCCGTGGGTATCGTTCAACGATTCAGCGCGCGAAAGATCCGCCGGTTGGCCCGATAGGCTTGAACGAACTGCTCGGCGAGCAGACCGTAGCGGTCGGCGTATTTAGTCCGTGGCTCGCGCACGGCCGCCACCGGTACGAGCCCCTTGAAATCATCGAACCCCAGCAGCCCATGGCGCTGAAAGCCCAGCAGCGCCATGCCCCGACACGTGACGAAATCGGGTTCTGCCAGCTGGTGGACCGGCAGCTGGACCACGTCCGCGATGATCTGCGCCCACAGATCGCTCTTCGCGCCGCCGCCGTAAAACACAAGGTGGCTGATGGACCGTTTGACAAACTTCTCCATCGGGCCCCGCAGCCAGCGGAAGTTCAAAGCGATTCCCTCCAGCACGGCCCTTCCGAGGTGCTCGCGGGTGGTCTCCAGCGACATATTGAGAAATCCCCCACGGACCCGCCGGTCTTCGGCCGGGGCCAGCGAGCCGCTCAGCCACGGCAGGAACAGCACCCCACCGCTGCCGGGCTCCGTCCGGGCCACGGCTTCGTGCAGGGCGGCGAACTTGTCGTCGAGGCTGTGGTCAGCATACGCGTCCGTGGCGAACACGATCTTTTCCAGGAAGTGTTCCACCGCCCGGCCGCCGATGCCGTTTTCGGCCATGACGAAATAGGTGCCGGGCACCGGGCTGGGCATGGACACCATGGCGTGCCGGATGTCGGTCCGCTTGAACGGGACATGGGCCACCATCACGCTGCTGGTACCGATGGAGATGCCCGCATGAGAGCCGCCAAAGGCGTAGCAGCCCATCCCGCCGGCCTGGGTGTCGTTCACCGGCGCGTGGACCGTGACGCCTCCCGGCAGGCCCAGTTCCCGCGCCACCTCGGGAAGGACCGGGCCCAGTTCGGTGTCCACCGGCACCACCTCGGGCAGCTTGGCTTCGTCGAGACACGACCAGCCTACGAGACGGCTGTTGTAGCACGCCCGCCGCAGGTCCCGGTTGTCCACGAGCAGCATAAGGAATGCTGAGCAGGGGTTGGTGGCGGCGCGACCCGTGAACCGCATGGCCACGTAGTCCATGGGTTCCAGGAACTTGTACGTACGCTCGTACACATCGGGCCGGGCGAGCATAATCCAGCGCATATGAGCCAGCGAGTCGAGTCCCGTTTCCAGGGGAGGAATGCCGTGTATCCGCAGCCAGCGGAGCAGCTTCAGCGGGTCATCCCGGATGCAGTCGCCTCCCGGGAGTTTCCGCAGGGCGCTCTTGGCCCCCCGCTTGTCCAGCCAGATCACCATGTTCATAGTCGGCCGGCCAGTCTCGTCCACCGGAACAATTGACGAATACTGGCTGCAGATAGAGACGCCGATGAGCCCTTTCGTACCGGCCGCACCGGCCAGGGCCTGTCGACAGGCGTCCAGCACGGACGCCCACACCGCCTCGGCATCCTGCTCCGCTCCGCCATCGGGCAGCAGGAGCGTCTCCACCGAAGCCTGTCCGACGGACACGATGGTTCCCTCGGAATCCACGACCGCGGCCTTGGGTCCGCCGGTCCCCAGATCGATAGTCAGAATGCGCCGGGGCTGTGCCGTCACGATGATGCGCTCCGTCGAAATCCGTGGCCGACACCAGGCAGGCCGCGGGTCCAGCAGGCGTGGGTGTGGTGTCGGTGAACGTCAGGTGAACCCCATTCAGCGAGCCGGGATCATACCGGACGACGTTCGGGTGATACGCTCTTCCTTTTTCGGGATCTGATCATACGGGATTTGGTCTTGTGGGTCAATAAGAATCCCACCACAGGATCTTGTGGTTGAAACATGCAACTTGCGGAATTCCGGTCCTGAATTAGGAGAGGGTATATTTATTTCTTGACTTCAACGGGGATGAAAAGGACCATCACTGTGTATTCGAAAAAGAAGGAAAATGAAAAAACGGGAATAGAAATTCAGGTTGGAGGGAGATCTGCTAAAAATGAATGATGCGTCAGTTAACGCTATTGCCGTTCAGAGATTAGCCAAGAGATTCGATGAGGTGCAGGCGGTTGCTGATGCAAGCTTCGAGGTGCTCCAGGGCGAACTCTTCGGGTTCCTCGGTCCCAACGGTGCGGGCAAGACTACCACCATAAACATGCTCACCGGCCTGGCCCGACCGGACACAGGCAGAATAACGATCGCAGGCATCGACTGTACGGAAAATCCCAAGGCGGCCCAGCACCTGACCGGAGTGGTTCCGGACGAGAGCAACCTCTACCCCGAACTAACGGGATTCAACAACCTGTGCTTTTGTGCGGCCCTGTACGGTATGAAAAAAAGGGAGCGGGAACCCCGTGCAAGGAGTCTTCTGGAGATGTTCGGCCTTGCAGATGCTGCGGATCGGAAGTTTGCCGGTTACTCCAAGGGAATGAAGCGCAAACTCACCATCGCCGCAGGGATCATTCACAATCCACAGATACTCTTTCTGGATGAACCGACAACCGGTATCGATGTGGCCAGTGCCCGGCAAATCCGTCAGCTCATCGCCGACCTTCATCGAGGCGGGACAACCATCTTTCTGACCACCCATTACATTGAGGAAGCCGAAAGGCTCTGCGGGCGGATTGCCTTCATCGTGGGAGGCAAAATTGTCCGGATTGATACGGTGGTCAATCTTATCCAGCCGATCCAGGAAAAGCATGTGATGCAGCTTGCCGTGGCGAACCTGGAACCCGCCCTGCCCGGTAAGCTGGCCGAAGCATTTCCAAATCTGATATTCAAGGCCCTTGCCAGGGGATTGATTCGGGTCGAGGCCGACGAGCCGATTCGCGTCGGGCCGCTGGTGCGTTTTCTGGAGAATCAGGGGGTCGAGGTTACCGAGGCCCGACGTATACAGCCGTCCTTGGAGGACGTTTTCGTAAGAATTACAGGTATCGAAGCGGATGCGATGCGAAAAGAAAAGGAAAAGAAGGGGGGTGGCGGCCTATGAAATGGTGGATCGCCTTCTGGAACATCCTTGTCAAGGACATGCGAGCCTATTACCTCAAACCGCCCAATATCAGTTGGGGATTGATCTTTCCCCTCGCCTGGACAGGGATGTTCTTTATCAAATCGGGCAGCGGCTTGGAGAGCGTCCTTTCCATGATTCCGGGTGTGGTGGTGGTTTCCATCCTCTTTGGGACTACCTCCATGCTGTCGGTAACCGTGACCTTCGAGAAAAAAGGGCGATCCTTCGACAGGCTGCTCCTGGCCCCCATATCTCTGGAACTTCTCATGCTTGCCAAGACCTCCGGGGCGATCCTCTTCGGTACGGCCAACGCCTTCATCCCCATCATCCTTGCGGCCTTTCTGACCGACCTTTCTCAAGCCGCCTGGGGAGCCGTTATTCCCGCCATTGTTCTTCTCGCGGTGACTTCGACCTTTCTGGGGCTCTTCATAGCGGTCTCAGTGAGTGAAGTCTTCGAAGCCCAGACCTTTTCCAACTTTTTCCGCTTTCCCATGATATTTCTATGCGGGTTATTCTTTCCGATCGAGCGTTTGCCTGTTTTTCTCCGGCCTCTTTCCTATGTGCTTCCGCCGACGTACGGCGCCGACATTCTCCATGGCGCCTTCGGCATTGGAAATGCGCTCCCCATACCGATTGATTTCGCTTTGCTTCTTGTCTTCTGCACTGGACTTTTCTTCGTCAGTCTGAGAAATATCCGGAAGCGTTGGATCATATGAAATGGCCGAGAGAATGATAAGAAATTATAGGTTTGACCGCTTAGAGTTCGCTGGTTCCCTTGGGGATCTCGGTACACTTCTTCCATTGGCGATTGGCATGATTCTGATCAACGGGCTCAAGCCCTCGGGTCTCTTTTTCGCCGTGGGCCTTTACTATATTGCTTCGGGAATCTACTTTCGAGTCACAGTACCGGTCCAGCCCATGAAGGTTATCGGCGCCTATGCCATTGCAACGGGAGTAGACGCATCCCAAATCGTGGCGTCGGGCCTGCTGGTCGGCCTGTTTCTGCTCCTCATAGGGGTAACAGGCGCCATTTCCCTTATTGGCAGGTACACACCGAAGTCCGTGGTACGGGGTGTTCAACTGTCTACGGGTGTCCTGCTTATGGCCGAAGGGGTCAAGTTCATGATCGGCACTTCGAAATTCCAGATCCTCAAACAGGCCGCCGAACCCTATCTTGCGTTTCAAAATCTGGGCTCCGTACCAATCGGCATCATCATCGGTGTGATTGGGGGCATTGCTACATTTCTGCTCCTTGAAAACCGCAGGTTTCCAGCAGGAGTCATTGTCGTGTTGGGGGGAATAGTTGTGGGGCTTGTCCTGGGGACCCACGCTGGTCTCAATAAACTGAGGATCGGAATCAACCTTCCTGAGATTTTGCCTTTTGGGTGGCCATCCGGTGCTGACTTTGCCCTGGCTTTGTTTGTTTTGTCTTTGCCACAGATTCCTATGACTCTTGGAAACGCTGTCGTCGCGTATGCGGATCTATCCGGAGAGTATTTTGGGGAGGTCTCAAAGAGGGTATCCTATCGGAGCGCATGTATCAGTATGGCCATCGCCAATTTTTTGAGTTTTCTTGTGGGTGGAATGCCGCTTTGCCACGGTGCCGGGGGACTGGCGGCCCACTATCGGTTCGGAGCGCGGACAGCCGGTTCAAATCTTATGATCGGGCTTATATTCATGGCACTTGCCATACTCCTGGGAGCACATGCTCTCTCGGTTCTCTATCTGCTGCCAATGTCTATCCTGGGGGTATTGCTCCTTTTTGCCGGAGGTCAACTGTCCCTGAGCGTGATAGACGTGAAGGAACGGAAGGATCTCTTTGTTTCTTTGATGATCCTGGGAATCACCCTTGCCGCGAACCTCGCAGCAGGATTTATTGTGGGAATTGGCGTGGCTTATGCCCTCAAATCCGACAAGCTGACTATCTGATCTCACCTTGTATGACCTACCTGCGCTCATAGCCCTGGGCGAGTTGCCTGACCAAGCTCCCCTACCTCTCTCTTGAAAATTTTTGACCAACAGGTGAAGCCCTGCTACCATAAGATGATTTCATAAATGTAAAATGGCAGATCTGTAATGGGCAAATGCCTTTTTTCCGCAAATATTACCCGAGCTTCCTATTGGGTTTTGGTTTGTTGTGCGGTGCTGGTTTTCAGTCTAATCTGGTCATCGGGGGCATATGCCCACCCCCATGTTTTCATCGTGCAGCGTCTGAACGTGGTATTTGACGAAAAGGGGCTCGCCGGCATCAAGGTGTGCTGGAAATTCGACGATATGTTCACCAGCATGATCGCCGAAGATCATGACCTCAACCGGAACGGAAAATTTGAACCCAGCGAAGTTCAAAAAGTAAAAGAAAAGGCCTTTTCTTTCATCTCAAAGTATAATTATTTTACTTTTATAAAAATCGACAACGTGCCCTTTCAAGTTAAATTTGTCAGGGATTTCAACGCGATTTTGGAAAACCGGAAACTCGTATATGAATTTCTTATCCCTTGCCATGTGACAGCAACAAACCAGGTAAAAAAGGTAACCGTGGCAAGCTATGATCCGACATATTACACAGCCATCTATTTTGCCCGGCAAAAGCCGGTTACGCTCACCGCTACCGACGGCTTCGATGTAAAAACGAACTTAAAGGAAGACCCGAATACAAAAATATATTTTGGTATGGTCCATCCGTGGACGCTGTTTATGGAGTTCCGCCATAAATCATGAAACGCACCGTCCTACTCGTTGCCCTCATGGGACTCTTGGGCATCTGGTTTGGCCCTGCCTGTTCGCATAATCCATTCACTTCCAAACAGGAAACTCAAGACAAGGCATCCGAGCCTCTAATTAAGGGCAGGATTCTTGTCAAAATTATTCTCTGGCAGCACCAGCTAAAACAAAAAATGTCGGCACTCATTCGAGTGTCGCGAAGCAAAAAAAGTGTTAAACCGCTTGTTGTTCTTATTGGACTCGCCTTTTTATATGGCATAATCCATGCGGCCGGGCCCGGTCATGGCAAGGTAGTTGCCATCTCATACGTTTTATCTCATCGCGCCACAGTATTGGGCGGGATACTTTTTGGCCTGTGCTTTGCCCTCATCCATGCTTTGTCAGGTGCCGTTGGGGTTCTCGGCTTGCGCTACATCATTCAACGCAGTGTCAGTGAAACACTTGCATCAGTTACAACTACAACGCAAATTGTCAGCTTCGGCCTAATTACCCTTCTGGGCCTAGGCATCCTTATCAAACATGGGTACGCATTTCTAAATACATCAGCATCCAACAAGGCGAGACGTTCTGAAAAAGCGAGTCGCACGGGCGTACTCGCCTGGGCTGTAACAGTAGGATTGGTACCGTGCCCAGCTGTGGTTATGGTTATGCTGTTTTGCCTGTCCATGGATGCCATGATTCTTGGATTGTTTTTGGCAGCGTGTATTTCAATAGGGATGGCAACCACCATTTCTTTTGTTGTGATCGCATCTGTCATGGGAAAAACTACCGTATTGCGTACTATTTCCAAGAATTACGCAATAGGGGTTGAAAGAATCATCGGCCTGCTCTCCGGTGCGGCTGTTTCCGTTTTCGGGGCGCTCCTTTTTCTAGCGACCATAAACTCGGCGGTATACTAACTGGATGAAAAACAGCTTTTTTGGAACGTTAGCAATATTTAGTTGTCTACAGAATGAGAGAGAATTACAACAGTGAATCGTGAATACTGTAATTGTACAAGTAAGGTGACCATTGGCCAACTAACAGATTCCCAAATCAGGCCGTCACTCCAGATTCGTATCCTAAATCTTTTAGTGAATATATACGGTACCTGTTTTAAGCCCGCGGCCGTACTTAATCGTCGGATTCTCTTTCAACAACGGTCTATCGGCTTTTATCGGTATACCTTCAATATTTGGATTACATTTCAGCAGGTGCCGAAAAGCATCAAAAACCGATTGTTTTTTCTCCTTTGCATCACCTTGCAAAAAGCCGTCGAAAAAGCATTTAACAAAAGGCCATTCATTGTGCTTCCATCTCATTGTTTTTCTGGTTTGATTGATAGCGAGTTCTGTTTCGCTTGTTTCGCAGACTACAACTACATTTTGAAGGTTCATGGCAATATCTGTGAATTGCCCACAAAAACATTGATTCAATATTATGACAATTTGTTTCGCCTTAATTTTTCCCAAAATTTTCTGAAACTCATAATAGCTCAGATTACCATCCGGAAAATTCATCACAGCGAAAGTTCCAGCACATTTTATGCTTTCATTTCCAAGATGATTCTCATGATCTGAAAATTTATCATATTTTTTGCATAGTAATTCTATCATTCCATGCCCTGAGCGAAATATTACAAGCGAATCATTTGAATCTATTATGTTTCCGAGCTTATTCAATTCATCTATGAAATTCTTTTTCGTCGCGCCACCTTCTACAATAGGATGATATTGCGTTTTCCCCCCATGAAACAGAACCCTAATGTCCCCGTCATGATAACCAATTCGTTTTAACGTCTTATAAACGTATTCAATATTCGTGTAAAAAGATGCAAAAGTATCACATTCTGTACACCCCCCTCCGATTAGCAGAGCATACTTTTTGGGCTCATTTTTTTCCCACCCTTGTGTAGAAATAAGAGAACAAGCGAGCGTCATCTGAACAATACTCATCAGTAGCATAACATGAACCCTATTTCTCATCGACTTGATCATATCGATCATTGACCCTTGCATTGCCTATCGAAGAGAAGGTGACGGGTACAGATTCTGTTCGCCCGATTAAATCTATCCGCAACTGAGGATCTGGATTGCTTTCCTAGTGAAGTGCGTTAGCCCTGAAGAGAAGCAAGAGAAATCAAGCGAGATTGTTAAACGCTCAATCGGAAGTTGACGAAGCCCATGATTTCAGATGTGATTTGAGATCCCCTTTGAGATCACTTACCAGTAAATGTAATTTGTAATGGTAAAAGGCTGTTCTGGAATTCCTTGATTCTTCCGACTGATTCTCTCATGAATCAAAAGCAAAATCAATCGGGGAAAATCCTGATTTTGACGGGGGGAAACCCTGAGTGGGGGAAGGTGTAAGATTTTCTGCTGAATAGGACCCTTTGATCGACACCAGAAATCTCCAATCTGTTGTTGTGAAATCAACTGTTCAGATTAATTCTCGCTATCAGAAAAAGAAAGGGCAGATGTGAATCACTATTTGGCAAAATGTTATCTTAGCTCAGTGCCTTCTACCGGTTTCGTCCACCATGGGCACAAACAGCACGGGAAGTGTTTTTTTCTGTTTCAGGGCTTGGTTCTTTTTCTGTAGAAAGATGAGTTCCTGATCGAATCCCTCTCCCACAGGAATAATCATTCTCCCCCCTTCTTTGAGTTGTTCCTTCAGAGGGACTGGGACATGGGACGGTGCACAGGTGACGATGACAGCGTCATAGGGAGCGTATTCTTCCCATCCCTGGTAACCGTCGCCTATTTTTGTTGTGATATTTTTGTACCCGAGTTCGTTCAGTGTTTTTTTTGCTCTCTTCCCGAGTGGTTCCAAGATCTCAATGGTATAGACGTGTTGGCACAGCTCTGCCAAAATAGCGGCCTGGTACCCTGATCCCGTTCCAATTTCAAGAACCCGATCGGTCCTTGAAAGATGCAACGCCTCGGTCATAAAGGCCACGATATAGGGTTGAGATATGGTTTGCCCATAGCCGATGGGAAGCGGTCGGTCCTCATACGCCGATGGGATAAGCGGCTTGGGAACAAAACAATGGCGCTCGACTTTCATAAAGGCTTCTAAGACTCTTTCATCTGTTACACCACGCCTTTTGATCTGATGTTCTACCATTTGCTTTCGCTCAGCAAGAAAACGACCTGACTGTATCTTGTCAGTAGCTTCCCCGCTCACGTCGCTGTTGAAACAACAAAAGAAAAGAAGAAAGAAGGACAATACACGCAATGCGGTCGGTCTTTTCATAATTCCTGCGATTGTACTCAATTCTTTCATTTTTCTATCTCATTTCGAATACCTTTGATCTTTATTATTCATGGATATCCACAGTCCTTCAAGATACCCCTGCAACGCTTGAAAAAGCTCGATCAGTATTGTACAAGAATCGGGGTTTTTTGTTAACCGAATTGGATGTTAGGCTGAGCATTTCGGCATGTGGAGGATTGTATAGATGGTTGGGAACTTACCAAGGCACACGGTAATACCGTAACAGGGACAGAAATCAGTTCCCGGCTTATTCAGGCAAACATCCATCTACAATCGGAAATGAAGACACTCAAGATACGGTGAGCAGGAGAGGGTAATCCAAAGCAACGATTCCTTCGCCGTTATTGACCATGCCCTCCCAGATACGACGTACTACTTCCTTATTCTCATCTATTGAAGACATTTTAGATCCTCCCTGGAATATTGCCACGAATATGAAGTAAAACATTTCAAGCCAAGCCCAATAAACCGGAAGCCACGGTAATTTTGTTCTAATGCGAAAGGGGTTAGGCACAAATCCTTTTGTCATGCAAGTGTCAAGGATCTCAAATTTATCGTTTTTTGGTACCTATCTACACGGTTGCATAGGGCGTTTTTTCAGCATGTCTCGACTCGGGTGCCGTGTTCATGGCAAATTTACCGAAATCATTTAATCTGGGTACGTTGCTGATCATCAATGAGTTAACGGTCAAACGGAGGCTTGACCCCTTTCATTCACTCTTTTGTTTCCGGCCCCGCTCCGTCACTTTCCGCCCGCGGCTGCCGATCGTTTCGGCCGTAAGCGATTCCAAATGTGCGGTGAAGGTTTCCTTCTCAAGCGCAAGGCCTTCGGCCAACGGCAGGTGAAAGCCATCGTCTATAAGTTTTTTGTATTTTTGGATCATATCTCGTGGCGAGGATACGATGTCAGACGCCAACGCCTGGCAGGTCGGCAGGAGATCCTGAGGAGCCACCACGCGATTAACCAGCCCCCAGGCCAGTGCCTTTTCAGCGTCGATGAAATTGCCGGTCAATGACATCTCCTTTGCCCGGTAAATCCCAATCACTCGAGACAGTTTTTGGCTGAGTTCCGAGCCCGGCATGATGCCCATGCGGGCATGGGTATCGGCAAATCGAGCCTCGGTTGAAGCGATTAAGATGTCGCAGACAATAGCCAGCTCTAAACCGCCAGTGATAGCCGGCCCGTTGATGGCGCCAATGATAGGCCGGCCGAATTTTTTTAGTGGCGCGATCAGGTTTGTCCGATTCTTATTTTTCTTTTGCGTTTTATCGATTATGTTTCCACCAGCGGCCAGTTCCTTCAAATCGAGCCCGGCACAAAAGGCGCGCCCGGCACCGGTCAAAATGGCAACGCCGATGGAGGGATCCTTTTTTAAGTCGTTAAACGTATCTGCAATAGCAGTCCTAAGCTCGGTGGACAAGGCGTTCATGGCCTCGGGACGGTTTAAGGTGATGGTGGCAATGCCATCCTTCTTTTCAATGATAATGACAGTTTTCGACATGAAGCATCTCCTTTAAATCAAGTGATTATGGGGTCAAGAGACAAGAGCTGAGTTGCCCTTTCATTTCAAATGTGTAGGCCTGACCCTGTTGCTTTTCTGTTTATAGGCCTAACGTGGTTTTCACCGGCTGGTGGTCAGCGCAACGGAACACCAGTCTGGTGCAAAATGATATTGGCCAAATCCTCATTGGTGCGTTCCCTGCTTGACCCACGATGTGACGATTCCCTTTACGGTAGAGCCTTTCTATAAAGCCTCTGCCTGGTCTGGGTAAACATCCAGCCTCTGATCCCCTCAATCGAATACGCTTTGTCAAGTGGCTTGCCACTTATCATTGACGACTGGCGTTCCCGTATCGTACTGGGGCACGACGACGATGCATTCGTGCTTTGCTTGCTCATATGGCGTCGCCCAAACAGTGGCGCCAAAGGATGAGATCAGAGCTCGCGTCGGATTCGAGCCCACCGTCGACGCATCGCCCATGAACAGGACCATCGGGTAGAACTTGGAGCGGTTTAGCCCTCAGGCACAAACACGCTGTACATCAACATCTCGTTGTTATATGCGGGATCCGTGTAAGTATACTGCTTGAACTTTCTGACAACGGCACGCTTATCAGCGCTCATGGTCAGCCTGGAACAGCCGGCCAGGGCACAAAGGCTCCCGAGCAACATCAACACCCCCCCCAAACAATACTACGGTTCATGATTCTCTCCGATTCAAGCCAAGAAAGCCTAAAGATCGTCCCAATCTGCTACGTCCAAGTATGTTGGTAGAGGGTTCACTTGGCGAGGTGCCGTGATG
>Ga0315542_1000616_pt1 | contig 22637 bp, 18 predicted proteins | sample SalMarSW160120MG_FD_202541 | JGI IMG/M metagenome (GOLD analysis project Ga0315542, IMG submission 202541) | Salt marsh sediment microbial communities from the Plum Island Ecosystem LTER, Massachusetts, United States - Salt Marsh Sediment SW1601-20 ... | reverse complement strand
ACAGGCGATGTAAATACACCACTATATGACGGTGTAATAACTCCTATACAATTAGGACCTATTAGCGTGCCACCCGAAGCAGTTATAACAGCAGCAATATCCTGTTCCAGTTGTCTTCCCGCCTCTCCTGCCTCACTGAAACCAGCCGAAATAATAATAAAAGCTCTGGTATTCTTCTCATTGACAAGAATATTCACAGCATTAAGGCAATATTTTGCCTGGATTGCCAGGATAGCAAGGTCAACTTCCGGAAGATCATTGATTTCACGGAATGATTTCACACCCTGAATAACATCATGATTCGGATTTACTACATAAATATCACCTGAAAATCTTCCTTCAATGATATTCTTAAGGATTTTACCTCCGGGTTTAAAAAGGTCGTCAGAACCACCTACAACTACTATGCTGCCCGGATTTATTAATTTTTCGTTTATCATTATATAAATTAAGTGAGCTGTGAATTATTGATTTAATAATCCGTACAAGCAGCAGATATTATAATCCTGCAAAACGTTTCAGGAAGCCGACATTTCGAGCAACGATATATAAATAAAGTCGTGATATATAGCAATTTACGCTGACCACTCATTTTAGATTCAGTCAGCAATATAATAAAAATTAACAGTACAAAACAGGATAGCTCTCATAATATATTCTTATCCAGTTCCTGCTGTTAATTGCACCCTGAAAGGACTTCAATCCTAAATTGTAATTAACATGTAAATCAGACATATTCATCGATAATCTTCAATTGAAATAAATAGATCCCTCACTGTCTCTTTGCTTAAAACTTCAGTTACTAAACTCATGACAATATTTTATTAATACGCACATTATATGGAAGTTGAGATCCCTCACTGTCGTTCGGGATGACAGTGCAATTGAGAGGAAACAGGGTCAGCAGCGGTGATCTGCCAAGGCAAATCACCGCTGCTGACCCCCATTTATTATAATAGAATTGTCATGCCGAATGAAGCGCCGCGAAATGAGGCATCTCTAATTAAATGTTTATGAGGAGCTTTATACTTGTCATTCTGAGCGGAACGTAGTGAAAAATCTTTTCCATATTTTAAGAATTAATCGTTTAACAGTGTATTTTAATTTTAAAGTTAAATTTGCAACAGTTTACTGTTAATTATAAAAACATGAAGAAATTTTTAACCTGTTTTATCTTGTCGGGTATCCTTTCCGGCATTACATTAACAGCCTATTCACAATATGTTTACAATGATCCTGAAGGCCCCGGTCATGACGAGAACTGCACCACAATTATGGTAGGCCGTCTCGCATCGGCTGATGGTTCGGTTATGACCTCCCATACCTGCGATGGCAATTACAGGACCTGGGTTGATATTGTTCCTCACGCAAAGCACGATAAGGGGACCATGCATCCTGTTTTCTGGGGAACACTTCATACTGAAGAAGCCTGGGACATGACAAACGTGACAATAAAAGGAGAGATACCTGAGGCTGACGAAACTTACGCATATCTCAGCACTGCATATCCCTGCATGAACGAGAAACAGCTGGCAATCGGGGAAACGACGATCTATGGCAGGCAGGAACTTGTGAACAAGGACGGCATGTTCCTGATTGAGGAGCTGGAAAAAATAGCGCTTCAGAGATGCAGGACGGCAAGGGAAGCGATAGCTCTGATAGGCAGGCTAAGTGAGGAATTCGGCTATGCCGATATGGCCGAATGCATAACCCTGGCAGATCCGAAAGAAGTTTGGCAGCTGGAGATTGCCGGAGCGGGTAAAGTGAAACCATCAGCTATCTGGTGTGCCGAAAGAATTCCGGACGACCATGCAGGTATTGAAGCCAATATACCGAGAATTTCAGTGATAGACTTTAACAATCACGATTATTTCATGTACAGTACTAATTTAAAACAGGTAGCTAAAGAGCTCGGCTTATGGGACGGGAAAGAACCAATGAAATTCTGGCAGGTAATTAACGGGAAAAAACCTTATGCAATTCGTGAATTCTATGTTTTAAGTACTCTTGCTCCTTCCCTGAATCTTACAATGGATATGGATGAACTGCCATTTTCAGTAAAACCTGAGAAAAAATTATCTATAAGTGATGTGATGAAATTGTTTCGCGAGACCTATGAAGGTACACCATACGATATGACCAGAAATTTGCAAGTCACTGTAAGAAAGAAAGATGCAGATGGAATTTATATTGAAGAAAAAGCAAAGTCTCCTGTTGTAAATAACTGGATGAATAATGATCTGAGAACACTTCTAAATGAGTTACAACCAGGGGTGATGGATCGACAGAGAACAATTGCAATCGCAGCTTGTTCATATTCTCATGTAATACAATGCAGAAGCTGGGTACCCGATGAAGCAGGTGCCATTGCGTGGTTTTCTTTCGATAATCCGGCTGAAAGTCCAAGAATACCAATATTTTCAGGTGTGCTGCACCTTCCTGCATCATTCAGTATCTGCGGCCAGGTTCGCTACAGGCCTGATGCTGCAATTTGGTCGTTCCGGGAGGCAAATAAACTGGCAACTGTAAATTGGGGAAGAACCAGGCCACTTATTGAGTCAGCTGTCAACGATCTGGAAAACAAAGCATTAGCAGAGATACCCATGATTGACAAACATGTAACTGATCTGGTCAGTGCCGGGAAAAATGAGGAAGCAAAATTATATGTAACGGATTATACCAATGATTTTGCATATGCTGCCATGAAGAGATGGGAAGAGATGAAAGCGACACTGTGGGGGATGTTTGCAAGAGGATTTTAAAAAAAGGCGCAGGGCGCAGGGGTTAAAAACTCCGTTATAACTCCGTGAAAACCCGTGAAAATCCGTAGTAAAAAATGACAGTAAAAGATATAATAAACAAAGATTCATTTTCAAAAGAAGATTTGATAACACTCCTTTCATGTGAAGGGGATGATAAAACCTTACTGTATAAAAAATCAGCAGAGACAAAGGAAAAATATGTTGGTAATAAATTATGGTTCAGGGGATTAATTGAATTCTCCAATGTCTGCGGTAAAGATTGCCTTTATTGTGGCATACGCAAGGGAAATAAGAATCTGAAACGCTATAATCTGAGCGACGAAGAGATCCTTGAAGCAGCACGTTTCGCTTACGAAAACCGCTACGGATCCATAGCGCTTCAGTCGGGTGAACTCGAAAGCTCTTCCGTTACTTCCAGGATCGAAAATCTTCTGCATAAGATCAAGGAATTATCTGATGGTGAACTTGGTATAACTCTTTCCGTTGGTGAACAAAAACATGAAGTATATAAAAAATGGTTTGATGCCGGAGCACATCGTTATCTTCTCCGGGTAGAGGCTACAAACAGGGAACTGTATCGTAAGATCCATCCTGACAATAAAAAACATGATTTTCAGCGAAGACTTGATTGTCTTAAGAGTCTGCAGGATATAGGATATCAGACAGGTACAGGCGTTATGATAGGACTGCCATTCCAGACACCTGAAGATCTTGCCGGTGACCTTCTTTACATGCACGATTTCGATATCGACATGTGTGGAATGGGTCCTTATATAGAACATGCCGATACTCCCCTTATTAATTATGCAGATACGCTTCTGCCCATAAATACAAGGTTCGATCTGACTCTTAAAATGATTGCCATCCTGAGGATAATGATGAAAGATATAAATATCGTAGCTGCCACAGCGCTCCAGGCTATAGACCCTGTTGGAAGGGAAAAGGCAGTAAAGATCGGCGCCAATATCATCATGCCCAACATCACTCCAGGAAGGTATCGTGACAACTACAGACTTTACGACAATAAGCCCTGCACTGATGATTCTGCAGAGGATTGCCAGAGCTGCCTGGAAGCAAGAGTCTCTCTTGCCGATTCTGAAGTTATTTACGGGGAATGGGGCGACCCCATACACTATGAAAAGAGGCTCAAAAGGGCAAGAAATGAATGATATTATTGGCCACAGGCGACGTATGACACAATCTGGAACATGGAACATGGAACATGGAACCTTGAACCTTGAACAATCAGAACACCATCTTGCTCACATGCACCTGTTTAAGTTTTGTAAGGTCCTTTTCCAGAAGGTCGCGCTGTCTCTGATCGCCTTTAAGCTCAAGTATGATCAGTCCGGCGGATTCTCCGAAAAAGACTTCATTTACCCCTAAGCGTGTTCTTATATTGCAGCCGTAAGCAGTAAGAAGCTTTTGAACAGCAGGAACAGCTTCCGGTTTTCTTTCTACAAGTATTCCGAGAATCTCCGTTGTTCCATCATATTTCCGGACATTGCTTACTGTATCTGTGTCGGAAAAGACCATTTCTCTGATTATAATTCCTCCCAGGGAGTCCAGTTCCGAAACGAGCTTTTCAGATTCAATATTATCGCCTCTCAGGTGAAGTATTATATAAGCTTCCCTGCTGCATACCTCATCAGTAACTTCATGGAACCCCAGCCTGGTTGTTATTAAGCTTGCGTGCTTTGATAAGATAGCCTGCGTAAGTCCGGCTTCTTTTATACGGTCAGTTATTTTAATACCAATAATTCTAATCATAACAGATAATTGTTTGTTTTTACCACGGATTTCACGGATCGACACAGAGTCTCATTTTGAAACCATTGTGCCTTTGTGCCTTTGTGCCTAAAAATACAGGTCCCTCTCTCCAGCCTTTATCCTTTCGATCTTCTCCCTGGTGTTTTGCATTACTGTCTTATCAAGCTTCACGATGTTTTTTTCTATTACCTTCCAGCCTTTTTCTGCTACATCATCAGTGGCATAATCGCATAAATATTCAGATAGTGTCAGGAGGGCATTCGGGGTGCAGAATCTTTTTATAAATCCCGGTACCGAAAATTCCATAAAATGTTCTCCTGTTCTTCCCATCCGGTAGCATGATGTACAGAAAGAAGGGATATAATCGTTTTCCAGCAGCTCATCAACTACCTCTGCCAGCGATCTTGCATCATTTATCTTAAACTGTTCACGGTTCAGGTTCTGCTCTTCATTTTTTGAATCCGAATATGATCCAAGTTCCAGTTTTGTGCCTCCATCTATCTGTGATACACCATATTGCATGACTTCTCTCCTAACGTCCGGAGATTCTCTTGCAGTAAGTATCAGTCCGGTATAAGGAACTGCCAGTCTGAGAATTGAAACAAGCTTTTTAAATTCATCATCATTAGTCTGCCAGGTTGCATTTATATTCAGACTTAGTGCATCTTTGATCCTCGGAAAAGAAATTGTATGCGGTCCTACATTATAGCAGGCTTCCAGGTGGTTTGTATGACGGAGGAGCCCGAGCACTTCAAACCGCCAGTCGTAAAGACCGAAGAGAGCGCCTATCCCAACATCATCTATTCCTGCCTCCTGTGCCCTGTCGAGAGCTGTAAGACGCCAGATGTAATCTTTCTTTTTTCCACCGAGATGATAAAGCTTATAAGCTTCAGGATGATATGTTTCCTGGAAGATCTGGTAAGTTCCTATTCCTGCTTCACCAACCTTTCTGAAACCTTCAATATCAAGAGGAGCTGCATTTATATTTACACGCCTTATTTCTCCTTTTCCTTTTTTTACACCATAAACAGTTCTGACAGTATGAGCAATATAATCGGCCGAATAATCAGTATGCTCTCCATATACCAGAATCAGCCGCTTTTGCCCGTTATCTTCAAGAGCTTCAACTTCTTTTATTATCTCGTCATTGCTCAGGGTCTTCCTTATGGCTTCGAGGTTTGACATCCTGAAGCCACAATACTGGCAATTATTTGTGCATTTATTGCCTACATAAAGTGGAGCAAAAAGGACAATACGGTTACCGTATACTTTCTCTTTAAGTTCCCTGGCGCCATCCTGTATCTCTTCAGAAAGCTCTGTCCCAACCGAATTGATAAGGACCGCCGTCTCTTCCATCGTCAGACGGTTTTTCCCAAGTGACTTTGCAATTACCTCTCTGACCCTCTGCTTATCAGGCTTTGTATTATTTATAAAGCTCCATATCTCATCCGGATCAATGAATGGTTTCATTCGCTGATCAGGAATCTTAAGTTTTTGAGGCGAAAAATGCATAATTCAATTACCCTAAATAAAATGCGAAGGTACGCAGAAATTCTGTCATGGGAAATGACACAAATCAGTAAATGAGCTCCGATATTTCAGCTTTTGCGAGCTCTATTGTATGTGAAGCTTTTATATCTGACAGGTTCACAGTTCCATGTATCATTTTATGAAAAAAGACTTTAGTTTTATTACCTGCAAATTTTTCTTCATTTTCAAAAATATGCAGAAGCACATCCGGATTACTGCCGGATTCCTGCTGAATAAGTGCCATACCCTTGATATTCATTTCACAGCATAAAACCGATACTGCATAGATACCTGTAGCAGGTAAGATCTTACACTCTTCAGTAACCGGCATTTTAAGCATTAAAGGCAATTCAGCTCTTCCACCGTGAAAAAATTTTATCGGGATCCCCATAATCATATAATAATGATCGAGGTAAGCATTAGCCCGCTGAATGTATCCCTCGCTTATTGCTTTACGGATCTTTGTTGAGCTCACGGTTTCGTGCTGAACCTCCTGTTCAGGGATCTCTTCGGCCTCAAAATCATACTTCGCCCTCCAGCCCCATAATTGTTTATAATCGCCCTCTTTGTTAAACCCAAAATGATGATTAAACCCTGCGACCACAACCCTGGCATTCAGAATATCGTGTAGATAATCCCTGACAAATTCCTCGCTGGTTATCCTGGAGAATTCCCTGGTGAATTTTACGATAATAATATTATCGAGTCCTGCCTCACGAAGCAGTTCAAGTTTTTCCTCGTTTGAGTTGATGAGCTTGAGATCTTTGCCTGCTGAATCGGGATACAACACTTTCCGGGGGTGCGGATCGAAAGTAATAAGAACTGACTCGCCATTATGCTTCTTCGCTAGCATCCTGAGACGGTTAAGTATAATTTTATGACCGATGTGGACTCCGTCGAATGATCCGGTAGTGACTACAGGATTTTTAATACCCCGGACCTCCTCAAACCCTCTGAATATTTTCATATTACAGCATGGAAGCTAAACCTTGTTCTCTTTGACGAAATATGCCACTTTCTCTATCGAAGTTATCATATCATATTCTTCAAGATAGACCCATGCCGGCACATTAAGAGGTATTGTAGTGAAATTAAGGATGCCTTTTATTCCGTAACGTACAACTTCGTCAGTGATCTCTTTTGCATAATCCGGAGGAACAGTTATGATCGCAATTTTAATATCAAGATCCCTGATCATTTTTTCCATTTCACTGTTGGAGTAACATTTAACGCCGGAAATTACCTTATTTATCTTCTGGGGGTCTGTGTCGAACGAGGCTACAAGGTTAAGTTTGGATCTTTTCCCCTTGAAATACCCGGCAACAGCACGTCCAAGATTTCCAATACCGATCACTGCAACATTCAGGCTCTTTTCAGAGTCGATAATTGTGCCGATAGTATCGATAAGCTCTTTAACATCATACCCTTTGCGCTGAACGGATGAATAACCTATAAGCATAAGGTCGCGTCTTACCTGTACGGCTGTAATATGCAGACGTGCTGCAAGATCGTGAGAAAAGATGAAGTTCTTCTTTTCATTAAGACATTCCAGGAGTGTCCTCCTGTATTCACTTAACCTTTCTACTGTTTTTCCCGGTAGTTTCATCATTTTTTGATTTAATTGCAAGTAAAGTTTAACAAAAGACCCCAAACGGTTGTAAGATAATCATTTATGCTAATCTATAATATATTCAGGTCAATATTTTTTTCAGTTTATCACAGTTGTCCTTTTTGGCAGCCTGATAGTAAATGTTGTACCTACATCGGGTGTACTGTCGACTTTTATCGTTCCATGGTACAGTTCAATAACTTTTTTAACAATTGATAATCCCAGGCCGCTGCCTGTAATATTTTTTGTTTTTTCATTCTTTATCCTTACAAACTCGGTAAAAAGATTTTCCGAGTCTCTCTTTTCAATACCTATTCCTGAATCCGTAACAATTATTATGGCATCGGTATCGGAACTGTCAATTGTTATATCTGCTTTCCCTCCGAATTTATTGTACTTTACAGCATTAGAGATCAGGTTATTGAATACGATCTCCATATCGTCAGGATCGGCCATGATTTTTACCTCTGATCTGATTTCAAGGTTAACGCTCACCTCCATCTGGATTGCATATGGCTGAACTGTGGCCATAGCTCCTGATGCAACATCAGCAAGGTTTACCTCCTGGATCTTTTCATCTTTTCTCTCCAGCCTTATCTTTGTAAAATCGAGAAGGTCCATTATCAGGTTACGCATACCCTGTATCCGCTGAAGCGACCTGTCTATATGTTCTGCATAATCATCAATTCTGTCGCCTGCCTGTTTGTCCTGCATCATTCTCAGGTAACCCTCCAGCGCATTTAGCGGAGCTTTAAGCTCATGAGAAAGGACAGAGAGAAACTGGTATCTTATCTTTTTCCCATCCTGCTTAAGCTTATGTGTTATTCTTTTGAGATATAGTTGTTTGGTTATATTTTCTATGCTCGATTTCAGTTCCTGTGGAGTAAAAGGTTTGGGTATGAAATCTGTTGCACCGTCCCGCGTTGCCCTTACAGCCACATCGAGTGATGCATAGGAAGTGATCATGGCTACAACAATATCGTACTTCCTTTCCCGGATGTATTCAAGAACTTCCACACCCTGCATTCCCGGTAATTTATTATCAAGAAGAACTATATCAGGTTTATCCCGTTCTATTACTGATATACCCTCCTCACCTGTCGGAGCCTCAAGAATATCAAAGGTATAGTCTTCGTCCATGAAAGGATATGTGACATGGAAGTCGCGAAGTATACGCGCTACTCCCGACCTTATTCCAGGCTCATCATCAATTACAAGTACTGTTAGGACTGCCATTTCAGAGTTTTAATAGCTTCATTATTTCCTGGTCGAGCTGCTCAGGTCTTATACCTTTTTCAAGATATACATCTGCTCTTATCCATGCTTTCTCCATTTCAGAATCAAGACTGAAGGAGATTCCTGTTTCATGTGATACTGCCGTTGCGAGAATCACAGGTACATCAGGATATTTCCTTTTGGTTTTGTAACACAAAATGAATCCGCTGTCGTCATTCTCCATCATCAGGTCATATAATGCCAGATCAGGTTTAAAATTGTCAATTACCGATTCAGCTTCTGCCTGGCTCTCCACTGCAACTGTCTTATATCCAGCCTTTTTAAGGCTAAAAACTGTCTGAAAAAGATAATCAGGATCATCATCAGCCACCAGAATCGTAACATCACTCTTCTTCATTTTTTACAAATTTCTGATAATTCGTTAATTCCGTAAGATAATATGATAAATATGATTAATTGTTAATTAATTCACAGTAATTGGTTTCACGTTCCTCCTTTCCGCTGCGCGGAACTTCGTCGTTTCACTCTTTGTCTCCCACTCTCCGCTTTGCGGAATCTTCACTTCGTTCCGATCTCCCCTTCTCTTCTTCATCCACTCACCCCTTCCTCCTTGGCAGGACAATTCTGAAACTGGTCCCGGTCGGCCCTTTCAAAGAGTCATTATTGGATTCCACAGTGATCTGTCCTTTATGCATCTTCACTATTCCATAAGCAGTAGCAAGACCAAGTCCTGTACCCTGCCCAAGGCCTTTGGTCGTAAAAAATGGTTCGAAGATCTTTGTTCTGTCATCTTCCTTAATTCCCATGCCGGTATCGCTTACTGTTATATTCACTTCACCGAGAGTATCTCCCAGTATGATATTTATTTCTCCTCCTCCTGCCATCGCATCGATGGAATTTTTTATCAGGTTGGTTAAGACCTGCATCATCTGCTCTGCATCGAGCATTGCTTCCGGGTCTGTTGTGTGGTCTTCCGTCTTTACTATAATTTTTTCAGGGATGATAACGCTTTCAAGACTATGGTTTACCAGATCCCGTATACTCACGAGCTGGTGGTTGACCTGATTCTTCCTTGCAAAGTTAAGCAGTCCTGCAACAATTTTCTTACATCGCCCTGCCTGTTCGACAATCAGCTTGAGGTCCTCCCTGACAGGGTCGTCGGTGTTGCTCTCCTCAAGAAGGATATTGCTGTACATTATTACAACTCCCAGCGGGTTATTCAACTCGTGTGCAATACCGGCCGAAAGCTGTCCCATATGTGCAAGTTTTTCCGATTGCTTAAGAGCCTGCTTCATCGAACTCAGCTTCTCGTTTGACAGGGCAAGATCTTTTACCGACTTATGTAGCTTCTCAATGGTATACGGCAGACACATCTCTACTTCTGCCAATCCCTTTTTTATTGCTATAGCATGCTCCACACAGCTTTCATAACCACAGGCTCCGCAATCAAGCTGGTCCTTTCTTGAATTTTTGCCCATAGAGATAAGAATCTCATTGACCTCCCTTTCAGCTGGCAGCGCAAGCCTCTGATCCTCTGCTACATGATGTATTGAAAGATCGAGCTGTGAAAATTCCGCAAGGTCAGAATGCCACCTTTCCTGATCTATCTCTTTCATCTTGGCACCGGCATATGCACTGACAAGCGCCCTTCTGTTATATTGTTTTCCGTTTTTCGACAATCCCGGCCCCATGATGCAGCCTTCGCAGCACAAAAGTTCCATATGCTGGTCTTTTATGAGACCTGCTTCAAACTCTTTCAGAGCCTCCTGGAAGCCGATCCTTCCTTCTGCTGCAATTATGTTTCCGGTAATAGTATCATCATTGATATTTGCTGTCTGCAGTAAACCTCTTGTTACAGGGAAGATAGCTCCGCGGCCGCCGACAGGAGGATCAAAATCAGAGGGTGTGATATTTTCCGGTGAAATAACAAGCTGTTCAAAAAGATCTCTCAGCTCGGTAAAGGTTATCGCCTCATCGATCTCATTGCTTTCAGCTTTTTTAGCCACACACGGACCTATGAAAACAATTTTCGTTTTATCGCCGTATCTTTTGCGGACCACCCTGCTCATGGCCACCATCGGCGAAACGACCGGAGCAAGCTTGTCGGCAAGAACAGGATGGTAATATTTTACATAATTTACAATCGACGGACAATCTGATGTTATATAATATTGCCTGCTCTCATTCACAAGATTTTTATATTTGGCAGCTACAATATCTGCTCCAAAAGAGACTTCATTGACATATTTAAAGCCAACAGCCCTTATCATTCCAATAAGTATTCTGTAATCACTTATTTCTGAGAATTCTGCAGGAAAACTTGGAGCTATGATTGCGGCAACATCCGGCTCTTGCTCCAGCAGTTTCAGAGCTCTCCCGGTTGTGTTGAGGAATACTTTGGCACCCTGGCTGCATACCTTTGTGCAGTTGCCGCAGGCTATGCATCTATCATCAATAACCTCTGCCTGTCCACCCACAATACGTATGGCCTTGGCCGGGCACTCCCTCACACATGTATAACATGTACGGCAAAGCTCTTTTATAGTATAGACAAGCATATTCGGTGAAGTTGATTATTAAAGCAACACATTTCTCTTCTCAAAGTGAGTATGAAAGATCGCTTTATCAGCAATCTCACTGTTTCCTTTAATAAGTTTTTCATATAAATAAATCAGTACCGGGGATTTATGCGGAATGCTTATAGCATCCGTTTCATAGGCCTGGTAAATCATTTTAGCACGTCTTTTTTTGTCATTTTTCAGAGTGGTGTAAGGAAGACCTGCACCGTTTATGCACCCTCCCGGACACACCATAACCTCGACAAGATCATATTTGTTGCCTGCCGCAATTGATAACTTAAGCTTTTCAAGTCCTGTAAGACCATCTACGACAGCCACTCTGAGCTCATTATCTCCCAATTGTATTACGGATTCCCGGAATGATCCTCCCGCGCGTATTTTTTTAAGAAGCTGTTTATCCGGTTCTTTACCGAGCTTAAGGTAAAAAAGCGATCGTATCACTCCTTCAGTCAATCCACCTGACACTTCTGCAAGAGCGGCAGCAGAACTGCTTCCTGATATAGGCTCATCGGCCGGTTCCAGGTTTGAATTTGTGATGTCAATCCCATATAGTCTTATAAGCCTGGCCAGTTCCCTGACTGTCATTACCGAGTCTACATCACTTATTCCTTTCCGCATCATACCATCGCGTCTTGCTTCGAATTTCATTGCCAGACAGGGTGTCGCCGACACGGAAAAGATCTTTTCCGGTTTCACGCCTGACTGCCGGGCAACAAGCGTCTTTATCAATGCACCTGTTATCTGTTGCGGCGATTTTATGGTTGAAAGAGCCGGGATAGACTCCGGCATAACCTGTTCTGCATACTTAACCCAGGCAGGACAAGCTGAAATATATAAAGGCGTATCTGATTCATTATTAATCTTCTCCAGAACCTGATCTGTAATTTCAAATATACAAATATCTGTGCCGGTGCCTGTTGTAAAGACCTTATCGAAACCTATCTTTCTGAGAACGGCATTTAGAATGCGGTCGAATTCCCTGTTGTATTTCATGCCGAGCTCTTCAGCAATACCTGAGGCAACAAGCGGAGAATATTGTATAACCTTCACGATTTCAGGATTATTAAGATATTCCTGTACTTCTGTGATATTATGTTTTTCATGAAGAGCACCTGTAGGACACACCAGTACGCACTGGCCGCAGTGGATGCAGCTTGAGAAATTAAAGTCGCGGTCCATGGCCGGACCTATATGCGTAAGGCTTCCTCTGTTTATAAAATCAAGTGAGGTTGATGTTATGACCTCTTCGCAAACCCTTACACATCTGCCGCAGAGTATGCATTTTGATAATTCTCTTACTATGGAAGGGCTCGATTGATCAAGCCTTGGTTTTATTCTCCTTGCCCTGATACGCCGTTCCCTTATATTGAGCTCTTCTGCAAGACGTTGCAGTTCACAGTTCAGGTTTTTATCACAGTAGAGACAGTCGTCGGGATGGTTGGAAAGAAGAAGTTCCACGATAGTTTTTCTTGCAGTGATAACCCTGGGAGAATGTGTTTTGATTTTCATCCATTCTTCAACAGGCTGTGAACAGGCAGTAACCAGCCTGTCACGTCCTTCAACCTCAACAACACACATCCTGCAGGCGCCTGTAGGTGTAAACTCCTTCATCCTGCACAGGGTTGGAATAATAATCCCGTTACGGTTAAGTGCTGAAAGAATTGTCTCTCCTTTTTCAGCTTTGATCTTCTTGTTATTTACCTGTATTGAGAAAAACATAATGCCTATTTGACTATTACTGCGCTGAACTTACAAACATCAAAGCATATCCCGCACCCCGTACATTTCTCTTCGACTATGAAAAATGGCTGAAGCCGCGTACCATAAATTGCATTAACAGGACATTTTGCGGCACAAACAGTACAACCGGTACATTTATCTACATCGATTGAAAATGTTCTTAATCCCCTGCAAACATTTGCCCTGCATTTCCTGTCAAAAATATGTTCCTCGAATTCCTCCCTGAAATTCTTAAGTGCGCTCAGAAAAGGATTCGGCGCCATTTGTCCCAGCCCGCACAGAGAAGTATCTTTCATTACGGAAGCGATTGTCTCAAGCTGCATCACACCTTTAAACCGTTCCAGTGTGGTACCGGAATCTTCGCTTAACGGTTTCTTTACAACACTTTCAAATATCCCCAGCATTCGTCCTGTTCCCTCACGGCAGGGAATACATTTACCGCAACTTTCATTGCGGATAAATTCCATATAATATCTTACCAGGTCGACCATACAGGTATTCTCATCAATGATTACAAAACCACCTGCACCCATTCCTATGCCATTTTCTTTCATAACATCAAAATCGACCGTAATATCAAGATCTTCAGATGTTATAAATGAACCAGTTGCTCCGCCAAGCTGTATCGCTTTCAGTTCCTTTCCTTCTTTTATGCCATCAGCAATGTCCTCAACAATGGTACGGATTGAGGTACCCATCTCGACCTCAATAACCCCCGACATACGTCCTTTGCCAGCAACAGCAAATACTTTAGTTCCGGGACTCTTTTCCGTTCCGAGCGCACGAAACCACTCAGGACCGTTTTGCATTATGAGCGGTACATTCATCAGGGTCTCTACATTGTTTATAACCGTTGGTTTTCCGAATAATCCAAAGGTTGAAGGATAAGGAGGCTTTAGCTGCGGCATTCCGCGCCTGCCTTCCAGAGTGCTGATAAGAGCCGTTTCTTCTCCGCAAACAAATGCGCCGGGTTCAATACGTATAAAGATATCGAGGTTGTAACCGCTCGACATTATATTATGACCGATCAGGCCAAAATCCCTGGCATTATCTATAGCTCTCTGAAGTCTTCGTCTTGCGTGCTCTGAACCCTGACGGAAAAAGACAAAAGCCGTGGATGCGCCAATTGCATAAGAAGCAATGGCAATGCCTTCGATAAGCCTGTGAGGATCACTTTCAAGTATGGTTCTGTCAGTAAAGGCGCCGGGATCGCTCTCTTTTGCATTGCAAATCATGTAGCGCGAAGAGGCTATTGTATTAAGAGCCTGTTTCCATTTGAACCCTGTAAGGAATCCTCCACCGCTTCTTCCTCTCAATCCACTGATCTCTATTATGTTACAAACTTCCTCGTAAGTATAATTTCTTATGGCCTTTACAAAAGCCCGGTAACCGCTCCTTGCAATATATTCCTCTATATTTTCCGGATCATAACAGCCACAATTATTCAGGATTACCCTTTTCTGAAATGAAAAGAAAGGCAGGTCGTCGATGAAAGGGAAACCGGGCCATGCCTCAAATCCTTGTCCTCCGCTCTGACCAACCAGGTCATCCCGGTTAATATCATTATGGAAAAGACCATTCAATAAAGGTTCAACCTTCTCTTCGGTTATATTCCTGAAATACAATTTATTTTTCCCCGGTAACTGAAAACAGACCAGGGGTTCAAAATTTGCTGGACCGGTGCAGCCAACTTGTACAAGTTCAGCTCCCGGAGCATTTTCATTGATATATGCTTTTATCGCCAGGCCTGTCTTCTCCGAACCTGCAATAATACTGCTTGTACCTGAAGAAATATAAATAACTGCATGGTCGTTCTTCTCATGTCTCACTTCCCTGAGAATTTTTTCAGTCTCGGCAGGAAGCGAGTCTGATTCGTAGAGCAGAACTTTATCAATCAGAATTTTTTTTAACCCTTCCATTCAATCATTTTCAATAATATACCTTATCTTTTTAATAAGGTCGGGGATCTGTTCAGGTTTAACGAACGTGTAATATTCGCCGTTAACACTTATTACAGGCCCGTTATTGCAACCTCCCATACATGTAACGATATCATAGCTTAGCAGACCGTCGCGACTGGTTTGCCGCGCCTGCAATCCGGTCTCTTCTTTTATTCTATTTATTACGGCCTGCGAACCATTAAGAAAACAGGATGTGCCATGGCATACCTTAATCTGAATTTTGCCGCAGGGAATAAACCTGAACTGATCGTAAAATGTGGCAAGACCATATATCTTGGTCGTGCTCAGCCCGGTGTAAACCCCGGCTTTTACAATTACATCTTCCGACAGATATCCATTATTTTCCTGTATTTCCTGGAGAAGCGGAATAAGGTCTTCTCTTCTTCCGGGCTTATACTTCTTAAAGATCAAATCAATTTCGATGCTCATTACTAAAATAACTACAGACAAATATAAATATTTTATTGTTAATAAAATAACATTGTTTTTATATTAACAATAAAAATTAAAAATCCATTTCATTTGTAAAACATTTTATATTATTTTATATCAATGTCTTATAATATTATAAATTACTTAGTCTTACCCGATCAGGAATAATAACAATAGCTGACATGACGATTATAAACGGGTAATATCCTCTTTTGAAGCATTTTCTCCCCTCAGAAATAATTATTACATTTGATGTTGTTGTTTTTTTATAAACAGTAGACCATATGGCCAGAGAAATTGAGATGCATATCTGTCTCGGCAGTTCCTGCTTTTCAAGAGGAAACAAAGATGTTGTAATGTTCATAAAGGAATATCTCAGGAAGAATCATCTCGACGATAAGGTCATTTTTAAAGGAGTCCGTTGCATGGGCCACTGCAGTAATGGTCCGAATCTGCAAATCAATGATGTTATAAAAGAAGGAGTTACCCTGTCCACTATTGAGGGTATCCTTGAGCAGGAATTAGCAAAAATCAAGTAAACCACCGTGGAAGGAATAGATATGAACAACATTAGACCTGTTCTCAATATAAACGACGATAAGTGCAGGAATTCTTATTCCTGTGTCAGGGTCTGTCCCGTAAATGCGATTGAAGTGAGGTCGCAGAAACCTCACCCCACGATCCTCAGCGACAGATGTGTAGGTTGCGGGCTATGCTTTGTTTCATGTTCTCCGCATGCAATTGAATTCCGCAATTCAACAGAGGAAGTAAAGCGTCTCCTGGCATCATCGCGAAGAATGGCAGCATTAATTGAACCAAGCATCGCCTCGGAATTTGACGATATAACTGACTACAGAAAGTTTGTAGCCATGATCCGTTCGCTCGGTTTTGATTTTGTCCATGAAGTATCCTTCGGAGTAGATCTTATTGCTTTGAAATATGCAGAGCTCTTCAGCCAGGCGGAAGGTAAATACTATATAACTGCCAACTGTCCGTCAGTTGTAAAGATCATTGAAAAATATCACCCCGAGCTTACACCTAACCTGGCGCCGCTGGTTTCACCGATGGTGGCAACAGCAATGGTAGTGAAAGAATTATATGGTAAAGATGTTGCGACTGTACAGATCGGACCCTGTATTGATGCTAAAGATGAAGCTCTGTTATATAAAAAGGGTAGCCTTATTGAAGGTGTACTTACCTTCATTGAACTGAGGCAGCTTTTTGAAGAATTTAAAATACAGGAGCGCCTGGTTAAAATGTCTGATTTTGATCCTCCTTTCGGATACTGGGGGGCTCTCTATCCTCTGCCTGCAGGAATAATACAGGCCGGAGGTCTAAAACGCGATATGGTTTCGAGCCGAGTGATTACTGCTTCCGGAAAGGAAGACGTCCTTGACGCCATCATCGAATTCGATAAATATACCGACACAATACATCATCATTTCAACCTTTTCTTTTGTCATGGCTGCCTGCTGGGTCCGGGAATGGAGCATCACAGGGAGCGTTTCAGGAGACGAGCACTGGTAAGCACTTACGCCGAAAAAAGAGCCGGCACCCTCGATAAATCTTTATGGCAGAAAAATATGGACAGATGGGCAGGGCTTGATTTTTCAAGGAAATTCAGGTCTGATGACCAGAGGATCCCGGAGCCGCCTGAAGAGGCTGTAAATGAAGTCCTTAAAATAATCGGAAAAAACGACCCTGATGATGAGCTGAATTGCGGAGCCTGCGGATATATATCGTGCCGCGATTTTGCATCCACGGTGGCAAAAGGTCTTGCAATACCTGAAATGTGCCATACTTTCAATCTGCGTAATAAAAATGAATATATTGAGACACTTCGTCAGACAAACAGGAAGCTAGCAGATACAAAGAAAGCTTTGAAGGAATCAGAAGAGCTGGCACAGAGAGAAAAGGAGATGGCTCAGAGCACATCGGATATGATGAATAATATGCTTGAAAAGCTGCCAACGGGTGTGGTAATAGTCGACAAAAACCTTAAAATACTACACTCGAACCAGAGCTTTATAAATATTATCGGAGAAGATGCAAAAGCTATTTCTGAAGTGATCCCCGGACTGGCCGGCGCCGACCTTAAAACGCTAATACCTTTCAGCGCCTATAACATGTTCACGTTTGTATTAAAGGAGGATGAACCGGTTGTGAGCAAGGATATTCATTTTGAAGGGAAAATGCTGAATATTTCGATCTTCCCGATTAAGAAGAACAGGATGTGCGGAGCCGTGATCCGCGACCTCTACTCACCTGAGGTACAGGGTGAAGAGGTGATAAGCAGGGTGAGTGAGGTTATTGAAAAGAACCTTGAAATGGTTCAGAAAATCGGATTTCTTCTTGGGGAAGGAGCCTCAGAAACTGAACAGATGCTCAACTCCATTATGGAGTCATACAAGAAAAGAAGTAACTCCGGAAATAATCATGAAAAAAGCTGATGCAGAAAGATTTCTTTATTGAGGTTAACAGTCAGCAGAGGAACCATGACGAGGAGAGGATCTGCGGCGATGTTTTTCTTTACAGGTATATTAAGGAGGAAGACAGGGTCATAGCAGTCTTATCTGATGGTATGGGCCACGGTGTCAAAGCCAATATTCTTGCCACATTAACTGCAACAATGGCACTGAATTTTACCCGGGAACATAAGGAAGTGGATCGTATCGCAGAGATAATTATGAATACGTTACCTGTCTGCAGCGATCGTAAAATAAGCTATTCCACCTTTACAATTATTGATATTGAAAGCAGCGGCAGGGCAACAATCCTGGAATATGACAATCCTCCCACAATCATACTTAAGGGTAATACTATTTTTGACCCTCAATGGAAGAAGGTCACCCTCGATAAAGGCAGAAACTCCGGAAAAATACTTAGGACATGCACATTCATTCCTGCAAAAGAAGACAGGATAATTTTCTGTTCCGACGGCGTCTCGCAAAGCGGAATGGGAAGCGAATCATTCCCATTCGGATGGGAAAGGGATAATGTCGCCTCATATGCAGCATCTCTGGTCTCAGGCGAGCCATCAATTTCAGCGATAACTCTTGCAGGGAAAATTGTAACTATGGCCCATAAAAACGATGCTTATAAAGCAAAAGACGATATTAGCTGTGCTATAATATATTTCCGCGAACCACGAAAGTTACTGTTATGTACCGGCCCTCCTTATGAAAAAGAAAAAGACAAAGATCTTGCTGCCCGGGTGATCGGCTTTGACGGGAAGGTAATTCTCTGCGGAGGCACAACTGCTGATATAGTGGCAAGAGAACTTAACAGGACAATAGTTGACGAGCTTGTATTTGAAGATCCTGAACTGCCACCGGAAAGTTTCCTTGAAGGTATTGATCTTGTCACCGAAGGAATACTGACACTACAGAAGGTCAATGAGATACTGAAGACATATAATAACAGTGTAAGGCTGGGAAAGGGACCTGCCGACAAGATCGTGAGAATGGTTATGGAAAGTGATGAGATCCATTTCATTATAGGAACCCGTATCAACATAGCCCACCAGGATCCAACGCTTCCCGTGGAACTCGAAATAAGACGCACAGTTGTAAAAAGGATAGCTCGTCTGCTTGAAGAAAAGTGGCTTAAGAAAGTCACTTTTGAATATATTTAAAATTATTGCCTTTCTGAAAGGTATTCATTTACCTTCAGGAAGAGAACAGGCTGGATATCAGGATATGTAAGGTTTTCCGGAAGATGATCCATCAATTCGATCTCCGCAATCTCAGAAATATCAGGTACAGGACCGAGAGAGGTTACATCAGCAAAGAAAAGTCGCCCATAACCTGTGTTACCCTCTTTTTCGACCGAATAGGTTGCTATGCAGACAATTTTAAAAGCTTTTGCCCCGGTTTCTTCAGTCAGCTCCCTTTCGGCAGCCCCGGAAGGTGACTCTCCATGTTCAATATGGCCGCCGGCTATTTCCCATGTATCCCTTTGCTGGTGACGAACAAAGATCCATCTGCCTCTGAAGCGGGCTGCTATGACCGAATAAGTCAGCTGCCTGTCAGGGGAAAAAGAAGGTTCATAAAATCTGACTATTGTACCCATGTCAATTATTAACCGGAGCGAATTTATGAATTATCATTATATTTATTTTGAGTATTTTTATAGATAATTAAATTGATCATGTGGTTTTTTATTTTGCTCATCCTTACTGAAGTTCTTACCTTCATTGTTCTTAAGGAGTATTTTTACAACACATCGCGCATAAAATTCTTCTTCTCACTTGTTATAAATTTTATCCTGAGCTTCTGGTTATGGTTCCTGTTAATAAAAGTTACTCTGTACAGGGGCAATTATGATAATCCTGCAAATATTGCTGATCATATGGATCTTACAGGATTGCTTTGTGCAGTTGTATTTCCGAGGATAATACTTATTTCCCTGCATTTCTCCGGTAAACTTTTAAGATTAAGAAAAGGAGGGCATGCCAGATGGCTTACACGTTCCGGAATAATTTTATCATTGGTCATTTTGTCTATAGTGGCCTGGGCAACATTTTATACCAGATACAATGTTAAAACAGAAAATGTGGTTATCAGGATAAAAGGGCTTCATCCCGGCCTTGACGGACTGAAGATCGCCCAAATATCTGATCTCCATCTCAGCTCATTTTATCGTCACAATGACTTTCTGCAGGAAATAGTAGACACGATGAACAGCTATAAGCCTGATATTATTATTAATACCGGCGATTTTATCAGCTATGGATGGAGGGAATTTGACCGATGCGATACAATTCTTTCCAAAGAGCGAAGCAGGTATGGAAATTATGCGGTACTTGGAAATCACGATATGGGAACCTACTTCCCGGTAGCAACTGATTCTGACAGGCTGAATATTATAAATAAGATGGACGAACTAATAAGTGCATCGGGATACCGGGTATTGAATGATGAGAATACCATAGTTGATATAAATGGCTCAAAGCTTGAGTTGATTGGGGTCAGAACGGCAGGAAAACACTCACATATAATATACAGCGACCCTTTGAATATTATGGAAAAAGGAGATAGTGTTGATTTTAAAATTCTGCTGTGTCACGATCCGAATCAATGGATTAAGGATGTTGTTAGAAGAACTGATATTGATCTGACATTTGCGGGTCATACACATGGAATGCAAATGGGTATACTGACAAAGACATTCAGATGGAGTCCGGCTAAATACTTATATCCTCGCTGGAACGGTCTATATTTTGAAGGAGTTCAGTACCTGTACGTTAACCGTGGGCTGGGTGTTCTGGCAATACCTTTCAGAATCTGGATGCCGCCGGAGATAACCCTGTTGACAATTAAAGCTGCATGAAAAAATTGTACGTTTTGCGATTTATTTTAAAATGAAACGGGTGGTACAGACAACCACCCGTTTTATCCCCCATATGATCTAGAAACTAACCTAACTAACCTAACTAACCTAAGCAAAGAATGTCTGTATAACGTTTTTTTGAATCGATACGGGTATATATTCTTTTAAAATTTTTCTTTTTAACACTCTTTAGTTATATAGACTTCAAAAATAATCAGTTTATTCCCAGAATAGAAGAATAAAAGAGTTTTTATATTTTTTTTAACATTATGTTACGTTTTTTTAAGAAATGGAAGAAATAAAATATATCCTGGTATTTTCGAAACGGAAGACTATAAGTATTATTGTGAGTCCGACACGTGGAGTTACTGTAAGGGCTCCTTACAGAACCTCATTAAAAGTTATTGAAAAATATATCGGGGAGAAGTCAGACTGGATCAGGAAGCACCTGGAAAGTCATTCGAAGCTGACCAGAATTAACAATAACAAAGAATATACTGAAGGGGAACTTCATCTTTTCATGGGCCGGGAAGTTCATTTGAAACTGACACGATCTGCAAAACCATTTGTCAGACAATATGATAATATACTTGAGGCCGGATTGCCTGAACCCGAAAACAAGAATAAGGTCAGGGCGGCTGTCGACAAATGGTACTTTATGAAGGCTCAGGAAAATATTAATGAAGAAATGAAAGTAATACTGTTAAAATATAAGAATTATAACTTCTCTCCTTCGGCTGTTAAAGTAAAAAGACTGCGAAGCAGGTGGGGAAGCTGTTCATCAAAAGGAGTAATAACTATAAGTTCCGAACTTATAAAACTCGATTTGAAATTTACCGAATATGTAATTATTCATGAATTATGTCATCTGAAGTCTCATAATCACGGGAAAAATTTTTACGGGCTTCTTGGAGAACTATTTCCTGATTATAAATCTGTGAGAAAAGAACTCAGGAAGTTCATCACGAGATAGATGTATTAGGCTGAATATCAGATCAATTATTTTCTCAAAGGCTCAGATGAAATTTCTTATAACACTTCATACTCCTGGCCTTTAGCAGGAATCTCGAGATGTTTAAAACCTTCATTCTGAAGCCTGGCAACATACTTTTTCTGAGTCTCATATTCACCATGAACTATAAAAGTCTCCTCAACGGCACTTTTTTCCTGGCATCCAAGGAATTGAATCATCTCTTTATAATCGCCATGGCCAGAAAATGATTCTATTTTCCTTATTTCAGCTTTTACAGGATATACTGTACCATGTATTGATACTTCCTTGGCGCCACCAAGTATCCTGGCTCCTAAAGTCGGAGGTGCACAGTATCCTACAGCAAGAACAGTATTTTTTGGATTGGAGATATTGTTCGCAAGATGATGCTTCACACGTCCGGCTTCCATCATCCCGGATGCCGAAATTATCACACACGGTTTTTTATGGTCATTAAGCTTTTTCGAATCCTCCTGTCTTGTAATATAAAACAGGTTATTGAACCCGAAAGGATCCGGATCCTCATGGAGCAGCCGGCGAAAGTCCTCGTTAAAACATTCGGTATGCATACGGAATACAGTAGTTGCGTTTACAGCCAGCGGGCTGTCGACAAAAATATCAACCCTGGGTAATTTACCAGCATTAAAGAACTTATCAAGGGCATAGACAATCTCCTGTGTACGTCCAACGCTGAAG
>Ga0315542_1000614_pt1 | contig 22663 bp, 26 predicted proteins | sample SalMarSW160120MG_FD_202541 | JGI IMG/M metagenome (GOLD analysis project Ga0315542, IMG submission 202541) | Salt marsh sediment microbial communities from the Plum Island Ecosystem LTER, Massachusetts, United States - Salt Marsh Sediment SW1601-20 ... | reverse complement strand
TCTGACTGAAAAGTGTTACTTTTACCATTGATCCCTCCGTAAAGTTTGGTGGTTTATTTTTGATCAAAACAAATTTACCAACTTTACTAGAGGGATTCTTTTTTATTTATTTTGGACAGATATGATTATTATAGGATAAAATGACGAACAGAGCAAAAATAAAAACTATAAGTATTTCCGGCGAAACAAAATACAAAGAGAAAGGATCGGTTTTTATAGCTAAGTCGTTCAATATTAAGTCGATTGAAGAAGCCGATTCGTTTTTAGAAAATATTAAAAAGGAATATTACGACGCAACTCATCATTGTTCTGCATTTAGACTGCAGGACGGAAATTTTAAATATTCCGACGACGGTGAACCAAACGGTACAGCGGGCATTAGAATTCTAAATGCTATAGATCATTTTGAATTAACAAATATTTTAATAGTTGTTATAAGATATTTCGGCGGTGTAAAATTAGGTGTCGGTCCGTTGGGAAAGGCTTATTATAACTCAGCTTATCAAGTTATCGATGCTTCGGAAATAGTTACGTTAAAACATTATAAAAAAATTTTTATATCAGCAGACTTTTCTTTTATTAGTCATATTCACAGAATACTTTCCAAACACAAAGCAATAATTGAGAATTCAACATTTGATACAAAAGCAAATTTCGAATGTTTATCAGGGCTTAAAGAAATTGAAATCATTTCAAATGAATTAAATGAAATTACCAAAGGGGAAATTTTAATTAGTGAATCAGATAAAGACTATTTTCTATAGCAATATTTAATTTATTAAAAATATTGTTTACACTTGATTAAATCATTATCATTGACGATATTTGCTATGAGCAACAATTATTAATTAAAGATGGAATACAAAGAAGAAATCGGGAAAAACGCAAACAAACTAGCTGATCTTACTTTCAGCTTACTGGCAAGCTGCCAGGAAAAAGAAAACCGCTTAGCAGAACAGCACGGACTTACCCAAGCCGAATTCAGATGCTTAAGATTATTCAGTGCAAATGAGAACGTGAATAACAAGCAGATTGCAGAAAGAATGGGTTTAAGCCCAAGCAGGCTAACGAGAATCATAGACGGACTTGTTAATAAGGGTTATATAAATCGAGAAATTGACAACTCCGACAGAAGAAATATGCGTGTATATCTATCAGGTAAAGGTGTTGAAATAGTAGAGCTTCTTAACAAAGCTTACGTCAATATCCACCAAGAAATTCTTGAAGATATAGATGAGTCGCAGCACCAGCCTTTAATTACGGCAATGACAAACTTACTGTCTGCACTTGAAAGGTGGATTTCCAAAACATAGTGCTTCTGTTGAAACAGGCTGCCAGATTCAATAATATTTTTAGAATATATTTTAAAGCGATCGAGAACTTAATTTTGGTTTCTCCGCGAATCGTTTAAATACATTTTTGTCCATTCCAAATCGGCGAGAAGTTCCGCAAGATTTACAAATCCTTGCTGGGACATTTCAAAGTATGTCTGTTCAAAATGTGTTTTCATATTTTCATCTGCAGATGAAATAATCTCTTTAATTTTTGATACTACCTTATTCATATTGTCCGTAAAATCTTTTTTAATACTGTCGATGTTTTTTATATCGGGATTAACCGATCCGCTTTTTACAATTCTCATTAAACCCTGAACATATTTAGCGGTAAATGTTAAATCGTCAAACAACTTTTCTTTGCCTGATTTAAGCGCTTCTTCATAAATTCTTACCAATTCGGCTTTTCTGTTTAGTTTCGATTTGGAAAATTTTTCAACATCATTTACGAAATCCGACGATATTTGAAAATATGTTTGTTCCATTCACTTATTTTTTGTTAATGTAATAAATTTTATTCCTTAACTCCGATACCGATCCCGTCACCGACAGGCAAAACCGTTGTTTTCAATTTTGGTTGAGTAACAAAACCTTTGTTAAACTCTCTGATAATTTTGGTAGATAATTTCATATCTGACGGAACTTTGCTTGCAGCGGTATATCCGTGCCATAAAAGATTATCTATAAAAATAACACCGCCTTTCTTAAGGAGAATAATTGAATAATCAAATAATCTTTTATAATCGGCTTTGTCGGCATCTAAAAAAATAAAATCATACTTCTTTGCAAGTGTGGGCATTATTTCAACCGCATTACCTTCATAAATAATAATTTTATCCTGGAAACCGGATTTGGCAATATTTTCTTTAGCAATAGGAATATTATCCGCACTTTTTTCTATCGTATGAACTACACTTTTCTTTTTTAAATTACGGGCTATCCTTATTGATGAATACGCAATGGCAGTACCTAATTCAAGCACTCTTTTAGGCTTAACCATATTTATTAACAACTCTAAAAATTTAGCGGAATCTTTGCTTAAAATCGGAATATTATTTTGATTTGCAAATGTCTCCATTTCTTCGAGCAACGGATCTGATTCTTTATTCAAGTTTTCCAGGTACCTGGATTGAGCCGGGTATAAAATTCTATTCATGATAATTCAAATTATTCTTAAACCTATTTATAATTTAATAATAACCTGATTAAAATGTGAGTGTTATTAACGATTAAAAACTACAAATAATGTTACCATTACCTAACCAGAATCATTTTTTTTGCATACATTTTTCCGTTAGTTTTTAACACATAAAAATACATACCGCTTGCGCATTTTACCCCGCTGTCAGATTTGCCGTCCCATAAAACAGGGCTTTGAGGGTAAGAAAAAGATTTTACTACTTGCCCGATTTCATTATATATTGTCAAACTTATTACAGCGCTTGAACTTGCATCAAACTTAATTGTAGTTGATTTACTGAACGGATTTGGGAAATTCTGAGTTAACGGTTGGACGCTAACGGCAGATTTATCCGACAATCCAATAGAATCAATTTGTCCGCTGAATATAAATGAATAATAATTGCTCTGCGGCTCTCTTATAGAATTGCCAAGACTATCATTATATGTAAAATAAAAATATACAGTTTGCCCGTTTTGTAATGAAGGAAATTGAAAACTATACTTTAAAGTATCATCGTAGCTTAATACGGAAGTAGTGAAATTTAAATTATCAATTGCGTAATGAATATTAGCTGAACCGGCCTGTATTCCGTTTTGAGAAAAGAATATTTTATTTACCTGAGCAGTATTGCTTGTTTGATATATATTTGGAAACGAAAGTGCTTTTTCAGCAGACATTAAGCCGTATCCCCTATCGTTATTAGGATTATTATAATTATCTGATGTCTCAAGTAAAATATTTCTTGCTTGTATATTTGTTAATTTAGGAAACGCCGATAATAATAGCGCTCCTATTCCGCTTGCGATTGGTGTAGCACAAGAAGTGCCTTCTTCGTAGTAATAAGCATTGGGTGCAGCAGCATTAGCACCGTAAACATTTACTCCCTGAGTTACTACATCCGGTTTTATTCTTCCATCATAGGTGGGACCTCTGGAACTAAAACCTGCAACAACATTACTGTTATAAACTGCTCCAACCGCTATAACTTTATATGCATCTGCAGGCGCATCAACATAATGCCAGGAATCAGCTCCTTCATTACCGGCTGCAGTAAAAGTGAGGACACCGCGCTGGAAAGCTAAATTTACTGCCTTTGTAACTATTGTTGTATTACCGTTCATATCCTGATATGTATAAGAATATGTAGTATCGTCAAAAATATTATACCCTAAGGAACTAGTTGTTATATCCACTCCTTGACTTTCCATCCATTCCAAGGCCGCCGCATAATTATCCTCTTCAATATGGGACTCGCTTCTATCATCTTCGGTTTTAGCCAGAATAAAGCTTGCATTATAAGCCGGCCCAATTATCGAACTGTCTTTATATCCCGCAAGAATTGAAAAAACATAAGTTCCGTGTAAACCGGAAATTGAAGTATCTCCCGGCTGCGGTGTAGTTGAGGTTGTATGAAATACGTAATTATATTCCGACAATACATTTCTTGCTGCCAGCGATTCATGCGTCTTCCATCTAAAACCGTCATCCAAGATTCCAATTACAACACCTTTTCCGTTTATCCCTTTTGCTTGAACAGCGGGAATATCACACAATTCATATTGCGGGTAGGAAGGGCCGTAATCTCCCGACGATAATGCTTTAGCCATTACATAAGATGATGGTATTTTGACAGGCATATTGGGTTTTATATTAAAAATCTTTACCGGATTTACCTTCTCAACGAAAGGTAATTGTAAAATTTTATTAACCTGATTCGTTGTTAAATATGCAGATACGGCATTAAACCAATTAAGCTTATTTTCAATCTTCACTCCAAGACTTTCTATCGCAGTTATATAATCCGCTTTTATCGGAATATCTTCGTATGTAACCAATTGGTTTGGATTCATTACTTTCTCTCTGCGGGCAATACAGCGAGCAGTTAAAGTACTTAATGCTTCTTTATAAAGAACACTAGTTTTCCGTAATGATTGACGGGGAATAATTCCTTTATCTTTGAAGTATATCAAATACTTGGTTTGAGAATAAGTAAAAGGTATTATTATTAGAACAAGTAGAATTATTTTTTTCATTTATTTTACAAATTTGTTGAATGTCTTTTATTGCTTAATATTTTGGTTAAATCATTCTTTCACATTAACGAACAAAAGGACTTATTATACACTCAAGTTAATGAATAAGTTTGAAAACTCTGTTCCATCTTATCGCTTTAAATATACTAAATAAACCATTTGTATTACTACTACTATTTATTGACCAGTAAATTATAACAGCTTTTCCGATAATATTATCTCTTGGTACGAATCCCCAATAACGGCTGTCCATACTATCGTCACGGTTATCGCCCATTACAAAATAATAATTATTTTTGATAATATATTTGCGCTTAGGTTCCCCATTAATATCTATAACAGTTCCCTCTACACTCACAGCATATTTATTAAATTCCCTGTCAATCAGCGGTTCCCATTCAATTACATTTTCAGCATTTAAAGAAATTGTCATCCCTTTTTTAGGAACGACTATGGGCCCGTAATTATCCCCATTCCAGTCTTTACCGGGGGGAAATATCCGATCATCTTTAACACCCTTTTTAACAAATTGGTTCGGATTAATTAAAGCAGTCGAGGGGAATGGTAATACCTTTCCGTTAACATAAACTTTTTTATCTATTATCTGAACCGTATCACCGGGTGTTCCGACAATTCGTTTTATATAATCTATATTTTCATCGGGATTTATTTCACCTTTATATCCCGGAAACTGAAAAACAATTATGTCATTTACTTTAGGTTTGCTAAAATCCACCAGGTCAATCCAAGGTATTTTTACATCGGTTAAAGGAAAAAATCTAGGCGTATAAAGATTATATGCTGCTCTGTTGACCAGAATAAAGTCTCCAGGTAATAGTGTATTTTTCATTGAAGCTGTGGGTATTTTATCCGCTTCAATTAAAAATGATTTTAATATTACAGCAGTTAATAATGCAATAATTACGGAACGAAGAAAATGTTTCGACTTAAAGACAAATTTGGAATTATCTTTATGTAAATTACTTTCACTTTTATTTTCAATATTTTCGGATAGGGACAATCTTGATTCCTTAATCTTCTATTTGAAGCACTGCCAGGAAAGCTTCTTGCGGGATTTCAACGTTTCCAACCTGTTTCATTCTTTTCTTTCCTTCTTTCTGTTTTTCAAGAAGTTTCCTTTTTCTTGTAATATCTCCGCCGTAACATTTTGCAAGCACGTTTTTACGCAAAGCTTTTACAACAGATTTAGAAATTACTTTTGTACCGATTGCTGCTTGAATATCTATTTCAAACATCTGCCGGGGAATCAAATCTTTAAGTTTGCTGCAGACTTTCCTTCCCCAATCATAGGACTTGCTTCTGTGTACAATCATTGATAATGCGTCTACAGGTTCTCCGTTCAATAGAATATCCAGCTTAATTAAGTCCGATTCACGATAACCCAAGTATTCATAGTCGAATGATGCGTAACCTCTCGTAGTTGATTTTAATTTATCATAAAAATCAAAAATTATTTCGGACAACGGAAATTCATACTGAATATCAGCGCGTGTCGGATCCAGGTATGTTGTATTTTTATAGATTCCGCGTTTGTCCGTCGATAGTTTCATAATATTTCCAACGTATTCGCTCGGACAAACAATTTGAGCCTTTACATATGGTTCTTCAATATGCTCGATGTCTCCAATAGGAGGCATCATAGCAGGATTATCGACAACAATCTTTTCGTTTTTTCTGTTATAAACAAAATATTCAACATTAGGCAGCGTTGTAATAATTGATTGGTTATACTCCCTAAGCAATCTTTCCTGAACAATTTCCATATGCAGCAATCCCAGAAAACCGCATCTAAAACCGAATCCCAAAGCAGCAGAAGTTTCAGGCTGATAAACCAAGGCAGAATCATTCAACCTAAACTTTTCCAATGCATCACGAAGGTCTTCAAACTCATCGGCATCCGTCGGATAAAGTCCGCTGTACACCATAGGTTTAACTTCTTTATAACCGGGAAGAGGATGTTCGGCACCTTTTTTTGCATGTGTTACCGTATCTCCCACTTTAATATCATGAACGACTTTTATTCCCGATATTAAATAACCGACATTACCCGCAGACAATTCATTTGTTTTTATTTTTCTTAATCCAAGAATTCCTATTTCTTCAGCTTCAATTTCTTTATCGACTGCAAAATATTTTATTTTATCGTTGGTTCTTAATGTGCCGTTAAAAATCCTTATGTAAGCTATTGCCCCGCGATAAGAATCGAAAATCGAATCAAAAATTAATGCCTGCAAAGGAGCATTTGCATCACCTTTAGGCGGAGGAATTTTATTCACCACTCTCTCAAGTATTTCATCAATTCCTGTTTTAGTTTTGGCGCTGGCCAATAGTATTTCACTATCCTCGCAACCGATCAAATCTATAATTTGACCTTTAACTCTTTCAATTTCAGCACTCGGTAAATCAATTTTATTTAAGACCGGAATAATTTCCAGACCGGCTTCAATTGCTAAATAAAGATTACTAATGGTCTGCGCTTCGACACCTTGCGAAGCATCTACAACCAAAAGAGCACCTTCGCAAGCAGCCAATGACCTGGAAACTTCATAAGAAAAGTCAACATGTCCGGGAGTATCAATTAAATTTAAAATGTAATCGTTGCCATCCTTTGCTTTATATTTCATTTGAATGGCATGCGATTTAATTGTTATTCCGCGTTCTCTTTCCAATTCCAAATCATCTAGTACTTGTGCTTTTGATTCACGTTCACTGACTGTTCCTGTTTTCTCTAATAAACAGTCTGCAATTGTGGATTTCCCATGATCTATATGTGCTATAATGCAGAAATTTCTAATACTATACATTAATTCCCTAAAAATTTACTTTAAATATAAATACCGAAAAAGAATATATAAAGGTATTTGAAATATGATGTGCTTGGACTTAATTATAAGACATTAAAATTACTTACCCATTTTATCCAGCATTTCCAAAATTATTCCTTCTTTTAATGCAAACTCTGAAATCATGATATTTTTTAAATTAAAAAGTTCAAATGTTTTTCGAAAGGATAGAATTACAGATTGAATAGACATCCTCAACGGAAATATCATCAATCAGGTCTGATTTTCGTATAAAAAATTTATTTGTACCTATTGGTGCCCAGTTAAACGGATTGGTGGGTCCGAAAATTGAAATTTGAGGAGTATCGGTAGTTCCTGCAACGTGCATTATACCTGTATCATTGGAAATAAATAGATCCGACTTTGAAATTAATGCAGCAACTTCAGGTATCTTTTTATTTATAAAACAACCAATTTCTCCCCGAATATTTTTTTTAATGTAATTTATTTCCTCCATATCGGCTGAACTTCCGGTTAAGTAAAATTTTACTTCGTATTTCTCTTTTAACTTTGCCATTAATGCAATAAACTTTATTAATGACCAGCGGTTAGGAATTTTGCCCGCACCGGTATGAAAACCAATCAGATACTCATTTGATCTCAATTTTAAACTTGATATAAATTCATCGGCGACTTTTTTATCTTCATCGTCAAAGGTTATTTCCGACTTATAGTTTGTCGTATTTATCCCGAACGGCCTCACAATGTCCAGGCTTCGTTCGGCAACATTTGAATCCGGATGCTTTCGCCAATCAATTTCAACTCTTCTATCAAATAAAAAAATGCTTTTATTCTCTTTGCCGTTAAGGCTTTTGGCGCCGATTCTAATTTTGGAATTTGAAAATCTTGCAATCAAATTACTTGTAAACGATATTGATACCGTCACCGGAACAATTGCTAAATCGTAAGACTCTTTAAGCAATTTAAGAAAATTTTTCAGATAAATCGGATTGAATAATTTCTTTTTGTCAAAGATGAATAAATTATCTATAAATTTATTCTTGATAAGGCCTGGATAATTGAACGGACTTGCAACTAACGTCAGATTGCAGCCGGGAAATGTTTCTTTTAAAGCTCTTAAAAGAGAGACCCCTATTAATAAGTCTCCGAGCTGGTTATGCTGGCGAATTATTATTATTTTTTTTGGAATACCAATATTAAGACTTTTTTCTTCTTCTACCGCAAATATTTTTTTGAAAAAACTATAAGTCAACCTGGTTAAGATTTTATTATCAGCCATCCAAATTATGCTTGTTCTTTGTGTTTTTTTGAATCCGATTTAATTTCATAAAATTCAGCTTCCTCAACATCCTTGTATTTGGATTCTGCTGCTTTATAATCACCGTTATTATGAATATTGCTGACAGGCTTCTTTTTTACTTCCGAAATAAAATACCTAAAAAATAATTGAATCCCTTTATACAGTACATAGAACAAAACAAATAACAAAAACAATCTAAGCATGATCATTCAATCCTTTTTGATTCCGGTTTAAAATACTCAATTACTCCTCTATCTTCTCTAAAAATTTGGTTATATAATTCTTCAAAATCTTTTTCACTATTTACAAAATCAATTTCCGTTGAATTTACAATAAGCAAAGGTGTTGAATTGTACCTGAAGAAAAAATGGTTATATGCTTCGCTTAATTCTTCAATATAGCTTCTTGTTAAATTTCTTTCAACCTTTCTGCTTCTTTTTTTAATGTTATACATTAATCTATCTATGCTTGACTGGAGATATACTACGAGATCAGGCTTCCTTAAATTTCTCGAAAGATGCGGAAAAATAGACTCATAAAGCTTTAACTCTTCGCCGCTGAGGTTTAAATAAGCAAAAATCCTGTCTTTTTCAAATAAATAATCACACACGATAAAGTCCGTAAAAAGATTTTCCTGGTTTAATTCTTCCTGCTGCTTAAAACGGTTTATCAAAAAGAACATTTGAGTTTGAAATGCAAACCGTTTTCTATCCGAATAAAATTTTTCTAGAAAAGGATTCGCCTCGAATTGTTCCAGCAATAATTCTGCGCTTAACTTTTCTTTTAGTTTTCGAGCCAGCGATGTTTTACCTGCCCCGATTACACCTTCTATTGCAATATATCTTACTTCCGAATTTTCGTTCAATGGATATCCCGTAATGTTAAAGGATTTTATCGTTTATTTTTCTGAGAACACACTTTTCAGAATCATCAATACAAATATCACAAATTTTTATCTTTAATGCAGGATGAATAAAATCCGGGGCAATTTCGCATAAAGGAACCAGTACAAAATCTCTTTTAGCTATTTCTTTATGAGGTATTGTCACTCTTTCATTTGAAAATATCAAATCATTAAAAAATAATAGATCAAGATCGATTTCACGGGGCCCCCATTTTTGCGTTCGACTTCTGCCAAGATCCTTTTCAATAGATTTTAATATTTCCAACAATCGAATTACCGAAAATTCTGTTTTTATTTTTATTGCCGCATTAAAAAAATTATCCTGGTCTTTATACCCGTAAGGTTTCGTTTCATAAACAGACGATGCTTCCAAAACACTGCAATTTTCGCTTCTATTTAATTCATTAATAGATTTTCTTAAATAGTTAATCTTATCACCTTTATTTGAGCCAAGTCCTATATATGCCGTATTTCGGATAAATCAATCCTTCTTATTTTTATTTAACAAAAATGCTAATTAACCGAAATAATTATTATTAACTGAAGTTACGCAACTGTCATGCTGAACTCGATTCAGCATCTGAAAATAGCTTAATTATGCAGATTCCGAATCAAGTTCGGAATGATAATGGCTGATTTTTTCTTGTTTTGCGTAACTTCAGTTATTAAGTAAGATCTTCTCTGCTTTTTATAACCTCAACTTCAACGCAATCAACAACTCCTCCGAGAGGAGGATTATTTTTCCTAATTCTTACTGCAACTTTATTAATATTAAGAAATTTATGTAACAGTTCATCGGCTATTTTTGTGGCTAGTGTTTCAATTAAATAATGTTTTTCTTCAAGCACCATTTGATACATAAATTTATAAGCTTTGTCGTAATCTATAGTCCGTTTTAAACTGTCTTTTTGAGCAGCCTCACTAAAATCGGTATATATATCTACATCAGCTTCAAATTTGCCGCCTACACTTTGTTCTTCGGAAAGAACACCATGGTATGCATAGAAAACAGCTTTTTTAATACGAATAATATTGAGCATTAGAAGTCCGAATTACTTTTAAAAATTAAGGTATGTAATTTAACAATTTCTAATTAAAGTCTTTCATAGCAATAACACCCAGGGCTCTTCCGGCATGCTTACCGTCCCGCCTAAAAGAATGTAGTAAATTCTTCTGATCATAAGTGCATAAAGCAGAAACCTGAATATTGCTTTTTTTTAGACCAAAATTAAGCAATATATCTCGATTTACCTGTGATATATCAAGTAAGTACTTATCATTAAATAATGTGCGGTATTTTTTATCAAAAAGCTCGCCTACTTCTTTACCGACTTCATAATTACCTTGAGTTATTGAGGGTCCGATGTATGCCAGTAAGTCATCCGGGCTTGATTCAAACATTTCATTTAATTTTTTAAGCGTCTTTAAGACAATTTTTTTTTCAGTTCCCCGCCATCCCGAATGAACGCCTGCAGCTACTTTATTTTTTTTATCATAGATAAATATTGCGGCACAATCTGCAGTACTGATTGCTAGTCCGAGGTTTTTTTTATCGGTAATCATTGCATCGCTGTCGCCGCAGATTCCCCCATTTGTTACATATGTAATTGTATCACCATGAACCTGTTTCTGAAAAGCTATGTTTTCAGCATCAAGGCCAAGTGAATTGAAAAAATTACTCCTGTTTTCATCAACAATTTCTTTATTATCCCCTACAGATTGGGAAACATTAAAAAAGTAAGGCGCTTTTCTGCCAGCACCAACTTTTGTACTGAAACCAAATTTAATTTCAGGATATTTATTAAAGATGTGCGATTTAACAATTAACATAATACAGGGTATATTTTATTTAATTTATTTGTCTCACTATAATTTAATGATTTTTTTTTGAAGAAAATGGGGAAAAATACAATAGCGGAATAATTTGAATTCATTAGCAGCTTAGCTTTAAGAAATACACTTTTCATTCAATTGAGACTATAATTAGTATATGTTATATTGGCACACTAAATTGAATTTTTTATAGGCAATTAACTTGAAAATTTTAGTTTGCAATGATGACGGAATTGATTCGCAGGGAATTTATTCTCTTGTTGAATCATTAAAAGAAATAGGAACAATTACCGTTGTTGCCCCGCTTAAAGAACAGAGCGCCGTTGGACATGCAATTACAATGCAGATTCCTTTAAGAGTAACAAAATCTTATAAAGACGGAAAATTCTTCGGTTATGCTGTAAACGGCACTCCTGCCGATTGTGTGAAGATCGGAATACGAAATATTATGAAAGAGCCACCTGATCTTGTCGTATCGGGTATAAACCACGGTTCAAATACAGCAATAAATATAATATATTCCGGAACAGTTTCGGCAGCCAGAGAAGCGGCTATTATGGATATTCCCGCAATGGCTGTTTCCGTAACAAATCATGATGTTACGGACTTTAGGTTTGCAGCAAAAGTTACAAAATTATTAGCAAGTGAATTAGCCGGTAAAGATATTCCTAAAGGAACTTTGTTGAATATAAATGTACCGGATGTTCCTGAAAAAGAAATCGCCGGAATTATTTTAACAAAACAAGGAAAATCCAAATGGGACGATATATACGAACAAAGAATCGATCCATACGGAAAGGATTATTATTGGCTGACGGGCAACCTAATGGAAGTCGATACGGAAATTGAAACAGATCAGGTCGCTGTAAAGAAAAAATATGTTTCAATTTCTCCAATTCATTTCGACTTGACCGATTATGAAACATTTGATAAAATGAAAAATTGGAATCTGGAGCATTTATTAAATGGCAAAAAACATTAATATTTTTCAAATCGACGCTTTTACAGACAAACCTTTCACGGGAAATCCGGCCGGTGTAACTTTCGGCGACGGATTAATTAAAGAAGAAATGCAGCTTATTGCAAGAGAAATGAATTTGGCTGAAACTGCATTTCTTACAAAGTCTGACAAAGCAGATTATAATTTAAGATGGTTTACACCAAAAATGGAAGTTGAACTCTGCGGCCATGCAACTATAGCCTCGCTTCATTTTTTAAATGAAAATAATCTTATTCAAAACAATGCCAAAATAAAATTTGATACCCTCTCCGGAATTTTGAAATGCCGGATGGAAAATAACCGGTATTATATGCAGATCCCGATTTTTAAAATCAATGAATATGAAGGCAACCATGAAGATATTTTGAATGCATTGGGACTAATTGAAAAAGGTAAGCAAAATTCAATTCCTTTCCTTCTGCTCAGCAACAACTATTTATATATATACATTGAAAAGTTATCCGTTATAAAACAGTTAAAACCTAATTTTAAAGAGCTTCTTAAGCTTTCAAATGAAAATAAAATCGGAGGTGTTGTTGTTTTTACACGGGAAACATATGAAAAAGGAAATTCCGCTCATCTAAGATTTTTTGCACCTTATTATGGAATTGATGAAGATCCGGTTACGGGTTCGGCAAACGGTCCTTTAATGCTGGTGTTAAATTATCTGGGATTTGTAAAATTCGAGAATGAAGATATCGAGCTTACTTTTGAACAAGGTGATGTTATAGGAAGAAGAGGAAGAATAGGCGTTAAATATTCTCCGGTAAAAAAAGAACTTTTTATTTCAGGTAACGCTGTTACAATAATTAAAGGGGTTATGTCTTTTTAATGTTTAATTTTGAAAAAATCAGTTTGAATCTTTCCTTTCCGCCGTTTTATTTTTTTTTGTTTTTGATTTTATTAATCGGTTATACTATTTATGTATATAGGTATACAATACCAAATATAAATACTTCCAAAAAGATAATTTTAGTTTCATTAAGAGGACTTTCCTTATTAATATTATTACTTGTTTTTTTTGAACCTATTGTTACTATTGCCAAGAAAAAAATATTAGAGCCCGTCAATTTAATTTTTCTGGATAACTCCAGATCAATCCGAATAAAGGATGGAACTGAACGCGAAAAAACTGTTCTAGATTTTGTAAAAGGATTAAAACAAAATAATCTTTTAAATAATTCCGAATTATTCACCTTCGGGAATAAAACTGAAAAACTTAATTATGATAGTCTGCAAAAGTTGAACTTTTCCGAAGGAAGTACAAACTTTGCAAAAATTTTTTCTAACATAGGAAATACAGATAGAAATATTTCTTCAATTACTATTGTAAGTGATGGTGTAATAACAGAAGGCAGCAATCCGCTGCATACTGCCGAAAAACTAAATGTCCCTATTTTCACAGTAGGGGTGGGCGATTCAGCAGCCAGAAATGATGTTGAAGTAAAGAATGTTCTTTTTAACCAAATGATATATGCTCAAACTCCGACAGCAATAGTCGCTGCAGTAGCAAACACAGGCTTTGCAAACAAAAATATTACCATAACTTTATATGAGAATGATGCGGTTATTGAGCAGAAAAATATCACTCTAAGCGAAGACGGAATTCAAAATGTGAATTTTACTTATACACCCAAAACCGGCGGAGAAAAAAAACTTGCCGTAGTTGTTTCCAATTCCCGCGGAGAGTTTACCTATGCAAATAATAAAAAAGTATTTTACATAAATGTTTTAAGCAACAAGGTAAAAGTATTAATTATTGCCGGCAGCCCGTCTTCCGATTTATCTTTCATAAAGAACACTTTAAAATCCGATAAGAATTTTGAAGTCAATTCAATTACACAATTTGCCGCGGATAAATTTATTGAAAAGAATAATAGGCAGGAATTAATCGACAGTGCAAAAGTACTCTTTCTAATCGGCTTTCCTTCCAAAGAAACATCACCGCAATTGCTGCAAAGTGTTCTAAATAAAATTTCGAATAAAGATACGCCTTATTTTATTACGTTATCAAGCGGAGCAGATTTCAATAAGCTGAAACAGCTTCAAAATGAACTGCCGTTTGTAATAGGAAATATTAGTAGTGATTATATTGAAGTTCAACCGGACATCTCTGCAGATCAAATTGATAATTCTCTGCTTCAAAATAACGCAGCAAATGTAATTGATGCGTGGAACAATCTTCCGCCTGTATATCAGCCTAATGTTAATTTAACGGCCAAACCGGAAAGCCAGGTTATTTCGAAGGTTAAAATTAATAACATCCCGATGAACAGACCTTTGATCTTAACCAGGATATTAGGCAGTAAAAAATCAATAGCTGTTTTGGCTAAGAATATCTGGCGATGGAAACTTGAAACCGCGCCTAAAAATCTTGATTTGTTCGACAGATTTATCATCAGCAGCGTTAAATGGCTTAACTCGAACGAAGCGCATAAAAGAGTTACCATTAAAACTTCAAAAAAATTATATTCTTTAGGGGAACAAATAGAATTCAACGCGCAAGTTTACGATCAAGCATTTAACCCGGTTTCCGGCGCTGATGTGAAAATACGAATTACCAACGGAACGGAAAATTATAATGTTAATCTTAATTCCCTCGGCAACGGATTATATGACGGAACATTCCAAACCAGTAAAGCCGGTAATTATTCGTTCACGGGAGAAGCGCTACAAAACAATAAGAGGCTTGGCAGTGATAAAGGCAAGTTTAATGTTGGTGAAGTTGATATTGAAATGATTAATCCCAGAATGAATTATAATTTTCTTTCTTTGCTTTCAAACCAGACAAACGGAAAATTCTTTTATAATTCAAATTATAACCAACTTTTCCCTCTTCTGAAGGCATTGAATAAAAAATCATCCAAATATAAAGTTGAAGTCAGCGATATAAATCTTTGGTCGAATGAGTGGCTGCTGATAATTGCAGTATTTTTATTCGGGTTAGAATGGTTTCTAAGAAAAAGATCGGGAATGCTTTAATTTTATTTATTAAAAGGGATTATTTAGAAATTTATTACTAATTTATGTTACATAAGAACCCTTAATCTTTTTCCTAATCATAATCTTAATTTGATTTGGAAACCGATTGGGAGTAAGAATAAGATAATGATACATAAGTAATATTAGCCATTAAGTTTACAGCAAAATCAAAGGGGATATTCGTGCAATATTTAACTGAAATATTTGATTTCTTCTTACCGCGATTTTGTTTTTCATGCAAAAGGAAGCTTTCATCAAACGAACAAGTTGTCTGTCCTGAATGCCTGTGTAAAATCAAATTAGCTGATTCAAATCGTTTAGCTCAAGAGTTTAATAGAAAGTTTCTAGATAAGAAAATCATTTCAGGTTTTACTTCGCTTTATGTTTTTGAAAAAGATAAAGAACTGCAGCATATTATCCATTCGTTAAAATACAATCAAAGATTTTTAGTCGGAAAATTTTTAGGCAAAAAGCTCGGTGACTCCATTAAATCAACACTAAAAGAATGGTCAATAAATACAATAGTTCCTGTTCCGCTTCATCATCTAAAAAAAGCCGAGCGCGGATACAATCAATCTTTTTATATTGCAAAAGGAATTAGTGAAATAACCGGGCTTCCTATAAATGATAAAGTAATAAAGAGAAAGCGATATACTCAATCACAAACGACCATGAATCTAAAAGAAAGGCAGGCAAATATCGGTAATGCCTTTAAGATAAATAATAAGAATAAATTATCGGGTAAAAATATTTTAATAGTTGACGATGTGATTACAACAGGCGCAACCACAAGTGAATGCGGAAAAGTTATTCTGGATAGCGGTGTAAATAAAGTTTATGCAGCTTCACTTGCAATTGCTGATTGAGTGGCTTTCAGCTTAGTTTAAATATCGTTAAATGTTCAATTTAAGATTGAATAATATTTTTCCCTGAGTTATATTTAAATCGAGAATGAATGAGGTAATTAATTATGAGTGGTAATATAAACAAAGATTCAATTGAAAATATAAAGAAACTAAGTATTGCAGAACGAATTTTAATAGTAGAAGATATTTGGGATAGCATAATGCTGTCCGAAGAAGATTTACCTATCTCAGATGAACAGAAGAAAGAATTAGACTTACGTCTGGAATCGTACAATAAAAATCCTGATGAGGGAAAATCATGGAAAGAGGTTAAAGACAATATACAATCTCAAATATGAATTTTAAATTGATAATTAGGCCTGAAGCAGAATCAGAACTATTAGATGCAGTAAAATGGTATGAAGAAAAAGTTAAAGGATTAGGATCAAATTTATTATTAAATGTTGAAGCTACAATTGAATCGATTCTTAGAACACCTGAGTCATACACTCCAATCTATAAAAATACGAGGAGAGCATTAGTCAGAAAATTCCCATTTGGGATTCATTATATATTTGATAAAGATAGAATAGTAGTATTGGCAATTTTTCATGAAAGCAGGAATCCTAAAGAATTACAGAAACGCTTACTTTAATTTTACAAAAGTTCTTATCATTAAATTATTCACTCACGTTACTTATTCACTAATTAAAACCATATCTGCCCCAACTTGATGTTCCAAAATAGAAATTTAAGTTAATAAATTGAATTAACAACATCGAAAGTAAAAAGTTTTAATAATAAAAGATATCTTCTTCTCTACATCCTTTCAGGTGCATTAACTCCTAAAATGGTTAAACCATTTTTCAAAACAATTTTGGTTGCCGATGCAAGTGCAACTCTGGCTTCAGCTAAATTTCTTTCACTTCCTAAAATCCGGCAGAAAGTGTAAAATTTATGAAACGAAGCAGCCAATTCTTCAAGATAGCTGCATATACGATGCGTCTCGAAAGCTTCCGCACTTAATAAAATTTCATCTTTAAATTGATGAAGCTTCTTTAATAGTTGAAGTTCTTCATTTGTAGTAAGAAGATTTAATTTTTCAGTTGAAGCTTTTAAATTTTCTTTTTCAATCATTTTAAGAATAGAACAAATTCTCGCATGAGCATACTGCAAATAAAATACAGGATTTTCGTCGGATTGCTTTTTGGCAAGTGATAAATCGAAATTCATATGTGTGGTTATATTGCGCATGTTAAAGAAATAGCGGACAACATCGGAACCAACTTCTTCTTCAAGCTGATCAAGCGTAATATAATTAGCTTTCCTTGTCGACATTTTAACCACTTCACCGCCGTCCATAATTGTTACAAACTGGTGAATCAGAACTTTAACTTTCTCCGTATCATAACCTAACGCTCTTAAGCCTGCAAGCACATCAGGGTAAGTTGCATTATGATCCGAACCGAAAATATCAATCATTAAGTCATATCCTCGCTTAAATTTTGTTACATGATAAGCGATATCAGGAAGTCTATATGTAGGTTCACCGGAAGATTTTACAATTACCTTGTCTTGTTCGTTGCCCAATTCAACCAGTTTTAGCCATGTTGCTCCTTCCTTTTCATAAGCTAAGCCTTTTTCTTTAAAGGCATCAATTGTTTCTTTTATTTTTCCTTCTTCATAAAGTGAATTCTCATTGAAGAAAATTTTATGTTCAATTTTTAGCCTTTTTAACGATCGCTTAATATCTTTGAATATTTCGCTTTCTGCTTTTTCTTTAAAAATTCCTTCGGATGAAATGAATTTTTTAAATTCAAGAAACTTTTCAATCACCTCAAGTCCATGATCAGTTATACAGTAAGTTCCCTGTTTTATACGTTCGATTATTTTATGGGCTATAAGTTTATCTAGGTCATATCCATTGTTATGATATTTATATTCATCTTCAGAAAGACCAAAGTCTTCAAGATGTTGATGATAAATATTATCACGAGTAAATTTTTTAGTTTCACACTCAATTTTATACAAAGTTTCCAAAAGATGAAGTTGTCGTTCTTTAATTCCAGAAATTTTCTTTTTATCGATAAGAACAGACTTTCCAAGGTAAAATTCTTTGTCAACAAAAAATTCTTCTTTTAAACTTTTACCATAAACTTCAAATAAGCTTTTAGCAATATCCTTGATATATTCACCTTGATAATGATCTTCCGGGAATTCAATTTTCTCGCCCAGCAATTCCAAATAACGCAATCTTACGGAATCTCCAAGAACCCGCATTTGTCTGCCGGCATTATTAAAATAATATTCGCGGTCGACCGTATAACCGATCCATTCCAAAAGATTGGCAATTGTATCTCCGAATACTGCATTTCTTCCGTGACCGACTGTTAAAGGACCGGTAGGATTTGCGGAAACAAATTCAACATTTGCTTTTTTACCGGCAAATTTATCCGAATGTCCGTAATTATTTCCTAAAGATAAAATATCTTTTGCTATTTGGGCTACATAAGAAGGTGTGAAAAAAAAGTTTATAAATCCGGCTCCTGCAATTTCCGTTTTCTCAACAATATTAGAATCTAGTTTTAATGATTTAAGAATTTCTTCTGCAATGTCTCTAGGCTTTCTTTTTAACTGTCTGGCTAAAAGCATAGCAGCATTTGAAGATAGATCCCCGTGAGATTCCATCTTCGGAACATCGAATGTAATATTAATATCATTTAAATAATTTAACGTTTCAGCTGCTGCGTTAAATATCGTATATAAGTATTCTTTCAAATTATAATCACGATCAAAAATTAATTAAACCATATAACTTATTTGGAGAAGTATTAATCCTTTTGAACTTTTTTAGGTCTTCCCCGCTTCTTTTTAGGAACTACAGTTTCTATTTCCGCCGGGTCTTTTACATCAATTACCGGCGCATCGCCCCACAGCTTTTCGAGGTTGTAAAATAACCTTGCATCTTTTTTAAATATATGAACGACCACATCCACATAATCCAGTAGAACCCAGGACAGCGCTTTGTATCCTTCTTTGTGCCAGCTCCTAATACCTTCGTCCCGCAAACTCTTATCTACTTCGTCTGCAATAGCTTTTACCTGCGTATCCGAATCAGCACTGCAAATAATAAAATAATCAGACATTGTTGTAAGTTTACGAAGATCGAGTACTTTTACATCATAACCTTTTTTATTAAAGATTAATGACGTTATTTTTTCAGTCAATTGTGTTGAATCCAATATATACCTTTTTTTATTGATATGGTTTTAAACTATTAAAATCTTTCCCAATAATAAATGAAACATCTAAAAAATAATTATTATTCTTTTGCTGAATAACATTTTTTCTGCTGACTCCTAAAATATCCGCCACTTTATAAGCATTAACCATATTTCCGGTTCTGTCGATCACTATGGATTTTTCCACATCAAACGAAATATAATTGCCCATCTGTACAACATCAAAATGGTGCAGTCTCAAATAATTAGTAAATTGATCGGCAACTCCGGAAACTCCGCATCCATTTAAAACTTCGACCTGTATAACTGATGCGCCGGCATTTTTCCCATTCTGAATGTCTAATTGCCTTTTCCTATCAATTTTTGAAAAAATTGAATAGGACATGTAAATAATAATTACCGATAGTAAAGCAATTATGATGTTTAATGAAATGTTAGCAGTGGTTTGTGGGATATTTAATTTATTAGGTATTTTTTTTAACCACAGGTTTTGTTTCACGTATTACGCCCGGAATAGATCAAAAAATTTTGTGAAATTATCAACCTCCAATTAATTATCTTCCCCAGAACGGATCCATACCGCCATATCCGCTATACCATCCGCCGCCTAATCCTCCTAACGAATATGGTGAATAGTAATTATAAGGCAGCCTGCTGTACTGGAAGGAAATCGAAACATCTTTCCAGGGCCGGTAGTTTACTGCAGCACGGCTCAAATAAATACCGTTTATGCTCTTCTGAAAATCGCTTCCTAAAGTACTATATGGGCTTTGAACAATACTAGCTTCAAGCTGAACATTAAGATTTTTACTAAAGTCATAAGACATACTATTTGTATAAACACCTAAAGCTAAACCTTGATTGCCGAATGTAGAATAAGACAGGCTGTATGATTGATTCATATGGAAATTGGGAGAACTCAAAAATCCGAATAAGGAACTGGAAGGTTTTGCCAAAATACCGTCTCTTATATCTGATGTAGGAAAACCGGAATCTTTAAATTGAGCATATCCCGATATACTGAAAGCCAGAACAAATACAGCCAATAATTTTTTCATCTTAATACCCAATAAATTCTTCTGAATATTAAATAAATCAAAAAACAAAATCAATGAAATAACTCAAATAACTTAAAAAATGTTATTCAAATTACATAATTTTCGATACCTTATTTTTCTTATCTACCAGCACAACTTTAGGTTTGTGCTTTCGCGCTTCTTCTTCGGACATTTGTGAATAAGCAATAATGATAACTTCATCACCGACAGTGCCGAGACGTGCAGCCGGACCGTTTAAACATATCATACCGCTTCCCGAAGGTGCTTCAATTGTATAAGTTTCAAGTCTGCTTCCGGTACTTAAATTTACTACCTGAACTTTTTCATTCGACAGAATGTCTGCAGCATCAAGCAAATCCTTATCTATAGTTATGCTGCCTTCATAATAAAGGTCCGCCATAGTAACGGTAGCACGGTGTATTTTCGAACGAAACATTTCCCTATTCATCACAACCTAATTCATTTTTAGCTTTTAAATATAATCAGATTTGTTTAATAGTTTCAATATTGGTAATTATCTCAAATCCGATATAGAAGCCCCAAAACAAGAAGTTCGTAATAAAATTGTTCTTAAAAATATTATCACTACGGATTTTATGATTTTGAGTTGTTTCTGTGCCGTTTTCTCGGGAAGATTTGCTCTAATTTCAGCTTTTAATTATAATTTACTGATACCTCTGCATTTGAGGTTAGTAAAATCCTACAAATAAGTATTTTATTTTATAGATTAAAAGATAAAGGACAATAGCGTATTCGATAATAAGCTTCCTTATATAATTCTATATTTCTTAACGGTGCTGCTATCTGTAATATCCTATATCTGGCATGGGTTATTACTTTACCGGCTAATTTTATCAATTGATATCTGACTGTCTTTACGGACTTCATTTGGTAGTCTTCCGGTAATCCGATCAACTTTAATAACTGGAGTAAATTATACGCCAGTATTCCTATAGTAAAATAAAGACAGTTTGCATTGAACTGTCCGCATGGCAAGTGATTGATGTTTAATTGATGTTTTAATTCTCCTATGCGCTTTTCCATACTTCCTCTGCTCTGATGTATATGAAGTACCCTTTGAGCATCGGTTTCTTCTTCTTTCAAATTTGTCCCTACTATCCAATAGCTGTAGTTTATAAATAAATCAAATTGTTTCTTTAACTTTGTTCTCTTGGCTACTAATCTGACTTCTCTTTTCTTTGACCCAAAATAATATTTTGTCTCTGCTACCTCATAGTTTTCTTTGACTCCTTCTTTATCATAACCTTTTGTCCATCTGTCTTCCGGTATTGATTTTATTGCCTCTAATACCGGTTCTGTCTGATCCGAGGTTATTGTATAATTCAGACCCTCTTCGTTACAGTAATCTACTATCGACTTCTGCCAGCCGGCAGAGTCACTTCTTACCAATTTTATTTCTTGATTATAATTCCTTCGACAGCTTTCTATAAATTCTTTTAAGCCGCTTTGAGGCGATGTATTGCCTTCTCTGAAATCGCTCCCGATTATCATCCCATTCTCGGCTACTATCCCCAATAGAGGATGATAGCCATAGACTCCTTTATATGTCTTTTGTGCATCCCCTTTTTCCGCTTCTATTATCGTTCCGTCTATATCCAGTATACACCCTTCCTTGCTCGTAACTTGAAATAATAATTTTTCTGCTTCCCAAATCCACGATTCCGATTCTTTACCACCGTGACGCCTCAGCCAATCACCTATCGCATCACTTGTCGGCAATTCCATTCCCTTTAGTATTTCTTGATAACCTTCGTCCGAGATTAGATGATTTACATCTTCCAGATGCATTGCGCCGTCTATTATCATGTGAACCAATGTCATTACATATTCGCTGGCTCTTATGCCTCTATTGCTTCCCGGCTTTGGAAATAGCTTATCTATTTTTTCCCTTAATTTTATCCTTTCCGATATCTGCTCTATTAATGGCAAACCTATTCTATTGGTTATTTTTTCTTTACTTCGGGTTACTTTGATCGGCTTTAAAGGTTGCAAAATTATCTCCTTATTATTTTTTCACCTATTGGGTGATTTTTATTTTGCAAAGATAATCCTTATTTAACGAATAACCTGAGACTTTTTTATCTTTCTATTTCGGATTTGAGA
>Ga0315542_1000612_pt1 | contig 22699 bp, 17 predicted proteins | sample SalMarSW160120MG_FD_202541 | JGI IMG/M metagenome (GOLD analysis project Ga0315542, IMG submission 202541) | Salt marsh sediment microbial communities from the Plum Island Ecosystem LTER, Massachusetts, United States - Salt Marsh Sediment SW1601-20 ... | reverse complement strand
TTTATCTCTGACAGGTTAAGAACGGACAGAACGTCTCCTTTTTTTACCTTTTGTCCCTCCTGTACCAATATTTCTGACACAATTCCTCCCGTCTTGAAAGAGAGTTTTATCTCTTCACTGGTCATGAGAATACCTGTCGAATGAACCGGAATGCTTATCTTTTCCGGTTCCAGACTGATAACCTTAACCTGTGTCGGACCCGGAGAGGTCGTTTTGTGTGTCTCGCTTTTGCAGCCAGACGCAAATAATATAATTAGAAAGGTCAGGATACTTTTTGTTTTCATTATGGATTTGTTTTATTCTGATTTGTTTATGGCAGTTACTTTTTCAAATTCAGCAAAGGATGACAGATAGTTATACTTTGATATTATCAGGTTCTCCTCAGCCTGTGTTAATGTTGTACGGGCATCGATAAACTCAAGCATGCTTGTCTGTCCCTCTTCATATTTCCTGTTTACCAGCCTGAATCCTTCCCGGGCACTTTTTACACGCGCTTCAGCAGCAATAATGCCTTTTTCTGCAGTCAGTAACTCATTCATTGTGTTTATTACCTGAAGTTCAATCTGCTTCTTTACTTCCTCGAGTTTCCTGTCAGCCATCTCTTTGTCCAGAACCGATTGTCTGATCTTTGACCTGTTCTGAAAACCTGAAAACAGCTTCCATGACAGAATTGCAGAAGCCTGGAGGTAATCCTGATCTTTATTAAATCTGTAATCAACCCCCTGTATCCCATAATCCATGGCTAAATATATATCCGGCAATGCTCCTGATTTATTTAAACTCACCTGCATCTCTGAAATATTGCGGTAGCTGGAGAGTTTTTTAAGCTCCTCCCTGTTATCAACTGCTGAACGTGCAAAATCACCTGTGTAATGTGACAAAGTCGGATAAACTACAGGTTCTCTTATAATAATACTATCAGTAAATGGCTTATTAAGCAAAAAGTTAAAATAGGCACAGGCAATTTTCCTGTTTTTCCCGGCATTCTGAAGTTCCTGGTCAAACTTACTTAGTTCAGTTTCAGAACGATATAAATAATCAAGTGTAACCGTACCATTCTCAATAAGCTTTTTATTTACCCTGATATTTTCCGTTAGCAGTTTTCGCGTGTTGTTAAGCATTGAAAGCACACTCTCCGCAGTGGCAACACTGTAATAGGCTTTTTTGATCTCAGCTATAAGTTCGCGCTTATACTGGTTTACATCCTCCTCATTAAAAACTGTCAGCTCCTTTTTTATTTTTGAATTGTAATAAATATCAGTATTTAAAACAGGTTGAATAAGTCTTAGTTTGGTTTCCTGTTCGTGTGGCCTAAGGAATTTAATCTCCTGGTTTTCCACCACAGGAAATATATTTGAAGCCAGAAGACTGTTCAGAGTAAAATAAACCGGATTAAGAAAATCGCCGACAGGAAAATCAATTGTACGTCCACCTTCAGCTACAGAGTATCTTGCCATAAAACTTACGTCAGGATAAAAAAGTCCCCTGGCCTCTTTCAGAGCTTCTATACTTTTATCATACCCCGATTGCTTCTGCTGCAGTGCAAGATTATTGTCAAGCCCGTATTTTACATACCCTTCCAGGACCTCCTGCCCAAAAATAAGATCCGGCAGAAGAATGAATACAGCTAATAATTTTATTTTCATAATGTTAACAGTTACTCCAGTGTTATAAGGTTTTAACCCTGCTTTCCATATTACTACTGATTGCAAGAAAAAGACGTTTAACCAGTTCCCTATCCTCAGGACTAGCTGAATTGTAGAGAGTTCTTGCAAAAGTGAAAAGCTCTTTCTGGAAAGCCTCCTGTCCTTTAAAAACAATATTGCCTTTTTCTGACAGCTTCAGACTGAACTCCTTCCTGTTTGTTATATTGGACTTTATTATCAGGTTTTTGTGCACCAGCTTTCTTATGGTCTGAGAAATGGCTCCTTTAGTAACACCCATCATATCCGCCAGTTGAGTCATGTTGATCTCTTTGTTTGTACCAACCATAGCAATTGTATGTATTTCGGTAACATAGAGGAGATCGCCTGTTCCGTAATCTTTTGGCTTTCTGCCAATAACTGAATAGAGATGAAGTATTTTGAGGAACAGGTCAATCAGGGTCTGAAGTTCATTAGTCATACAGGTTTTGTTTAGATGCTAAACAAAATTATGAATAGTTTAGATACTAAACAAAAAAATATTTACTGCGTCGTGGCTGCTGAAAGGGACATCAGTATCGGGAGTAGCAGCCCCCCTGTCAGCTTCGCTGACATCAAGGTGAAATTTCACTTATTTGCGGAGTATTTCTCCCCCTCCCAGGGGGAGTGCCCGAAGGGCGAGGGGGTTGTATCAGAGCCACCTTTAGTGGGGTTGGGCGGCAAAAAGTCTCTCCAATCTCTTTTCCCAGAATTCATTAAAACTTCCCCTCGGTTCTTCGCAGAGGTAAACCTGTGTGCCGTACTCCCTTGCATCCGGATTGGAAATGCTACCAACCAGGGTTATCTTTTTAAATAACAGCTGGATGTCTTTGCCAAGCTCATCGTTAATATAGATAAATGATGTGATATCAGGGTCAAATTTTTTTGGTATCCAGTAAATAAAACTCTCGTTAAAACTTACGGCTTCAGGAAGACCATACTTCTTTCCTATAATTGTAATAGCCCCTGCCTGACCGTAATTTTCACAATATATGAAGCTTGCTTTTTTATCCCCGATCATATTATATGCCTTATCAGCTATGGAAGTCAATTCCTCCCATCCGATCATATCAGCGTAATCCTGTGGCAAAGAGTGTATTGAACCATCTTCAAAACGTCTCCCGATTGTTAAACCATGTTTTTTTTCAACAACACTAAAATATTTTACCAGTCCTTTTGCTTTATAAACGGGCAGTCCCATAGGCAGTATGGGAATTGTCATGGCAACAAGGACAACCAGGAAAAGCAACTTTAGCCAAATGATTTTAAGTATCTTTTCCCATGATACGGCGCCTGCTGCCATAAGAAAAGGGAATAAACCTATAGTGTAATAGCTTTTCCCCTTAAGAAGATAAAGAACCGCCACTACCAACAAAACAACAATCCCCAGGAACCTGTACCTGGCCACACTTTTATTAATGAACAGGTAAAAGAGTCCGGCAACAGTAATAAAGGTGGCTGCACCCGGCATAAGAAGCTGATCCATCAAAAAGCCTTTTCTGTCAACATTAACAAGCTGTGTTCTTTCAAGTTCCGATAAATGATGAAAAACAGGAAAGTCATGAACAAACTGCCATATCAGGTTAGGAAGAAATATTGTAAAACCAACGGCCAGACCCAACCAGAATTTCTTATTTGACAGTATCTTCCTGTATGGAGTAAATGGAACTACCGTCAGTAAACCCAGAAACAATAATCCAATCAGATATTTGTTCAATAATGAGGCTCCTGCCACTATTCCGATAAAAATCAGGAACTTCTCCGAAGTGGTATTTATATACTTTATAATTATGTAAATCAGAAGCGTCCAGAATAACATGTCAATATGTACCGGCTGGAAAAGTTCGAAGGTCCGAAGCCCAAATATTGAGATTATAAATCCAGTGGCGGCGAGTATCCGGGCATATAAACTACCTCCAAGTTCTCTGGTAATTTCCGATACCAGTAATACCATCACCCCGCTTATCACAGCTGGAAAAATACGGACAGCAAATAAAGAATAACCAAAAATATGCTGCATCAGCCAGGCTATCCAGCCGATCATCGGGGGAACTGTTTCATAACCTGTAGCAGGATGCAGCCCCAGAGAGAAATAGAGAAGTTCGTCCCGGTGATATTCCAGGTTATTAATTACAAGCAGATGAATAAAAACATTAATTAATGCAAGGAGCAGAATAAGTAGATTTGATCTGTCTTTATCTGATATTGACTTCATAAGGGATGGCTATAATGGGTTGTCAATTACTTATTACTTACTCAGGAAAGTTAACAAATAATATTAGCATGAATGATCTTAATTCTTTGAAAAATTTTAGAAGCAGATTAAAGTTAATAATAATAAGGTTAGTGAAGAATGACGTAATCCGGAATATTTTTGTTATCTTATTTGTCAGATTATTATACTTTTATTAATCCACTAATACGCAAAGATCATGAAAACACGGAAAATTTCTGCGCTTCTGTTTTTTTTGCTAATCGGGACATTTCTTTTATCTTATCCACTACCTGCACAAGGCATAAAGGAGAATCCCGCCCTTGACGCTAAAGTAAAAAAGTTTCTTTCCGACAATTCCGGGAAATGGCATGATATGAACATTCCTGCTGTTGACGGACAATTACTTTATAATCTTATAATAAAAGGCAATTACAAAAGCGCTCTTGAGATTGGAACATCCACCGGTCATTCAGGTATCTGGATTGCCTGGGCTCTGAGCAAAACAGGGGGGAAACTGATAACTATCGATATTGATAAGGGGAGACACAATATTGCTGTCGAAAATTTTAAAAAAGCCGGATTATCTGAATATATAGATGCCCGGCTGGCAGATGCACATACCCTGGTAAAAGAATTGAAAGGGCCCTTTGATTTTGTCTTCAGCGATGCTGACAAAGGCTGGTATAAAAATTACTTTCTTGATGTTGATCCAAAGCTCATCGTTGGAGGCTGTTTCACAGCTCATAACATTTCTCCTCCCGGACGCGGATATAACGGTCAAAAAGTATTCCTTGACTATGTCATGAGCCTGAAAAACTATGAGACCACTGTTAACACCTCGGGTGGAGGCGTTTCAATAAGTTACAAGAGATCTGAAAAGTAAAATACCCGTTTAATGGCTGAAGACAACCTACAGAGAAAACTGGGTCTTTTTCCTGTTACCAGTATTGTAGTTGCCAATATGATCGGAGCAGGGATATTCACCACATCCGGATTATTAATGTCAGGTCTGAACAATCCCATTCTGATGCTGGCTTTATGGATTGCAGGAGGGATCATAGCTCTCTGCGGTGCTGTTTCGTATGGTGAACTTGGAGCTGCCATGCCGGGAGCGGGAGGAGAGTATCTTTTCCTTTCCAGGCTGTTTCATCCTGCGTTTGGTTTTCTGAGTGGCTGGGTATCATTTATCGTTGGTTTCTCAGCTCCGATAGCAGCTTCAGCAATGGGTTTCAGTGAGTATTTCTGCAGGGCATTGCCTTCAATTCAGACTTGGTTTGATGACCAGGGTATAATGAATCCTGCTTCAACAAAGACCTTCCTTTCAGTTTCTGTAATACTGTTATTTACCTTAATTCATTACCGTGGACTTAAATCAGGTGCTATGGTGCAAAATATCCTTACCAGCATGAAAGTTGCGCTTATCGTTTTTCTTCTTCTGGCAGGATTCCTGTCGGGAAAGGGAGAAATAAGCAATTTTTATGCAGGCACCCAGGTTGCATCGGGCCTGTCGGGGTGGAAAACCATAGGTCTTTCACTTATGTGGATTATGTTCGCTTACAGTGGCTGGAACGCCTCATCATATATTGGTTCAGAAATAAAGAACCCCGTAAAGATCCTTCCCCGTTCTCTCCTGCTGGGGACAGGAGTTGTTATCCTTCTTTATCTTGGCCTGAATGTCTTATATATATACAGCATTGAACCCGATGAAATGAAAGGTGTAATATCAATCGGAGGACTGGCAATGGGAAATCTTTTTGGAAAACCAGCTGAAATAATGTTCTCGCTATTGATCTCATTTGCTCTCTTTTCATCCCTAAGCGCTTTTATAATTATTGGACCACGGGTCTATTATTCTATGGCTAAAGACGGATTGTTTTTCAAATCAGTTGCAAGGATACATCCTAAATTCCAGGTTCCTTCAAACTCCATATTATTACAATGTATCATTGCAATAATTATGGTTCTTTCCGGAACATTCGAACAGGTTCTCACATTTATGGGATTTGCCCTTGGAATATTTCCGATACTAACTGTAGCAGGAGTCTTTAAACTTAGAAAAGTGAATCCTGCTTCACTCAGATTACCTGGATATCCTGTTGTACAGGTCATATATATTTTAGCAGGGTTTATGATCCTTTTTTTATCTTTCCTTGAAAGGCCTTTTGAATCGTCAATAGCTTCACTGACTGTACTGATTGGCATTCCCGCATATTATATTTTCAAAAGGAAGCTCCCAAGAGAAATCAAATAGCTACTATCCTCTGTATAACTTTTTTTTAATGTTACAAAGAGATATTTACTCATGGTCAATTTCTGCCAGATCACGAATAACTACTGATGCGCATGCTATTCCGAAAGCAGCCGGCATATATGAAATTGTTCCGACAATGGATGCCTTGTTGTTTTCTCCGGAGGTCGGGACAATTTTGCTTTTATCTGTTCCTTCAGGAGAAAACACGGCAGTAAAACCTTCGCGGATACCAAGCCGGTGTAATCTTTTTCTTATTAAACGGGCAAGAGAACAATTGTTTGTTGCTGAAATATCAGAAATCATTATTTGTAAAGGGTCAGTCTTACCACCTGCACCCATTGAGCTTACTAAATTGTATTTTCTTTGAAGACTGTGATATATGAGAAATATTTTGGGAGAGAGGGTATCTATTGCATCCACAACATAATCATAACCTTTATCCAGAACCTCAATTATTCTTTCATCTTTCAGATATTCCTGTATCACAGTAAGGTTAATATCCGGATTTATGTCTCTCAACCGTTGCCCCATTATTTCGGTTTTGGGAAGTCCCTCCGTGCTTTTCAGGGCAGGCAGTTGCCTGTTTCGGTTAGATGTATGGATTATATCCCCGTCTGCTATTGTCATTGTACCAACTCCGGCCCTGCAGATCATTTCAGCGGCACAGGCTCCTACTCCACCCAGACCAACAATCAGTACATTTGAAGATTTAAGTTTCTTCAATTTTTCTTTGCCCAGAAGTAATTCTGTTCGTATAAGCCAGTTGTCAGTCATTAATTATTCCCTGTCTGATTAAAAAATTCTTTAAAATTGTTCAGTATTATTGATTTAAGTTCATTAACAGTCATTCCCAGATCAACTGATACTTTACTGTAAATATCCCTTATATCGATATCCGCACCATCTGTTTCCAGAAAGATCTTCTCTTTTGGGATGCTATTCAACAGGGTTGCCGACTCAGGCCTGATAGCAAAATCGAACCAGATTGAAAGATAAAAGCCTTTGGATAAAAGTTGTCCGGCCAGTTCAACATTACCACGGTATCCATGTATCATCCAGGTTGTCTTTGGTCTTAGTTTTTTTTGTACCGATAATAGTTCATCCCATGCTTTTACGCAGTGAATAATTACAGGCTTCTTCAGAGTCTCCGCTATAGCTACCTGTTCTACGAATACTTTTCGCTGAAGATCACTGGAAGGGCCGCGGAGTCTGTCAAATCCTGCTTCACCAATAGCTGCAATATTTGGGTGATTTACTGATTTTTCGACAGAACTGATCAGCCGGGTGTGATTATTTTCTGTGAGGAACCAGGGGTGAATACCGAAAGTGTATGCTACTCCTGAATCATTCCCGGGTAGTTTCTCTTCATGCGCCATAAGACTTTCGATAATGAAAACACCGCCGGACGGTTTCCCATTATGAGTATGCATGTCAATATAGTCCCCTGGCAGAGGAAAGTTCATGATTTTTATTTTCCAATAACTGAAACTCCTTTTTCAATCCTTTTAAGGGTCTCATCCTTTCCGATCCAGCTGATGATATCGAATATATGAGGTCCTTTGGAAGCACCTACAATAACAAGCCGGAAAACATTCATAACAGCTCCCGGGCTATACCCTTTCTTTTCTATCCAGGCCTTTATTTCAGTCTCAGTGTAGGCAGCCGAAAAATCGTCCAGTTTCTCCAGTTCTGACTTTAATTCCAGAAGAGTTGAAGCAGAGTCCTCTTTCCATCTTTTATTAACCACTTCAGGGTCATATGATTCCGGAGCCTGGAAAAAGAAATCAGTCTGGTCCCAGAAGTCCCTGACAAAACTAACCCTTTCTTTCACCATGGCAACCAGTATCTCGAGCCTGACTATATCAAAGTGAAATCCCTTTGCCCTCAGGAACTCCCTGAATTCAAGTGCCAGTTGATTGTTTGTTCTTTTCTGGAGGTACTGATGGTTAAACCATTTTGCCTTTTCCGGATCAAACCGAGAGCCCGATTTTCCTACCCTGCCAAGTGAAAAGGCTTCTATGAGCTCTCCCATGGAAAATATCTCCTGTTCAGTACCCGGGTTCCATCCCAGCAAGGCAAGCATATTCACAAAAGCTTCGGGATAATAACCATCTTCGCGGTATCCCCTGGCGGTTTCACCGTATGGCCAGAAAAGAGGAATCACAGGGAATCCCAGTTTATCACCGTCGCGTTTACTCAGCTTCCCCTTTCCATCGGGTTTCAGCAGAAGAGGAAGGTGCGCAAACAAGGGCTGCTTCCATCCGAAAGAACGATAAATCAGAACATGAAGGGGAAGAGACGGAAGCCATTCTTCTCCACGGATAACATGGCTTATCTCCATAAGATGATCATCAACAATATTGGCCAGGTGATATGTCGGCATCCCGTCTGTTTTAAACAGAACCTTATCATCCAGGGTACTGGTATTTACAACAATATGCCCGCGTATCATATCATCTGAATGAATATCCTCATTATCGGGAATCTTATACCTGATCACGTAAGGCTCTCCCTTTTCAAGTTTTTCTTTCCAGGCCGATTCCTTCAGAGAGACCGAATTATTAAGTTTTCCTCTTTTCTCAGCACTATAAATAAATGTCCTGCCGGCTTTTTCTGATTCAGTTCTAAGGGTCTCAAGCTCTTCCGGAGTATCAAAAGCATAATAGGCATCACCTTTGTTTACAAGAATATCTGCATATTGCCTGTAGATATCCTTCCTGTCGCTCTGCCTGTAGGGGCCAAATTCTCCTCCCTCCACTATTCCTTCATCCACAACAATTCCTGACCACCTTAATGCTTCCATAATATATTCTTCGGCACCTTCGACATATCGTGACTGGTCGGTATCCTCCATTCTTAAAATAAAAGTTCCTCCGCTCTTTTTAGCAAACAGGTAGTTATAGAGCGCTGTTCTCACTCCGCCAATATGTAAAGGCCCTGTGGGACTGGGTGCAAAACGTACTCTTACTTGTTCCATAAAATGGTTAAATCCGTTTAATCATGTGCAAAGATAGATAAACCATGTTACAAACTATACAATTACAAAAATCAGGTTTTCCTCACCAGATTTGTATTAATTTAGCAGGACAATTTCAATGCTATTAAATAAGGATCCTATGAAAACAATGAAAGCCCTTGTTAAAGCCAGACCTGAGAAAGGATTGTGGATGGAAGAAGTATCTGTTCCCGAACCCGGACTCAATGATGTCATAATTAAAGTAAAAAAGTCAGCAATCTGCGGCACCGATCTTCATATTTATGAATGGGATGCATGGTCGCAGAAAACCATAAGGACTCCGATGGTTATCGGGCATGAGTATATGGGCTATATCGAAAAGATGGGCGACGGAGTGACTAATCTAAAGATCGGGGAAAGAGTCACGGGAGAAGGTCATATTGCATGCGGCCATTGTCGAAACTGCAGGAGGGGGAAGGAGCATGTATGTGAAAATACCGTAGGAATTGGAGTCCATACTGACGGATCGTTTGCTGAGTATGTTAAGATCCCTGCTCAAAATGTAATCCCTCTCGACAGGAGGATCCCTGATGAGTGGGCTGCAATAATGGATCCTTTCGGAAACGCAACACATACGGCTCTCTCATTTCCGCTTCTCGGAGAGGACGTGCTTATTACGGGTTCCGGGCTCATAGGAAGCATGGCCGTTGCAATAGCAAAATTTGCGGGGGCCAGATTCATCGTAGCCAGCGATCTGAGCGATACCCGACTGGAAATTGCCAGAAAGATGGGGGCAACACTTACCGTCAATCCCTCAAAAGGAGAAAAAATTTCAGATGCTGTTAAAAAGCTTGGAATGAGAGGATTTGATATAGGCCTTGAAATGTCAGGTTCTCCAAAAGCATTTGTGGAAATGCTGAGTAATATGTATAACGGGTCCAGCATCTCACTGCTCGGAATTCTCCCGTCAAACTTTGAGGTACCATGGAGCGATATCATTTTTAAGGCGATTACCCTGAAAGGTATTTATGGCCGCGAAATGTGGGAGACATGGTATAAGATGGAACAGATGATCATTGGCGGAATAGATTTAAATCCCGTCATCACACATCGCTTCTCAATCGACGACTTTCAGAAGGGATTCGATGAGATGGAAAAAGGAAACTGTGGAAAAGTTATTCTAAACTGGGATTGAAAAAAGAATACTTGGTGAACCTTTGTGTCTTTGTGCTTTTGTGGCAAAAATAAATTGCCACCAAGACACCAGGGCACCAAGGAACACAAAGACATTTATATAAATTTTTAAAGTAAAATATTATGTATTCTAACTATCAAAAACACCTTATTAACATAATAAGTGAAATAAGAGAGGCTGGGTTATACAAGAATGAACGAATAATAGTATCGCCACAGGGCGCTGAGATTGAGCTCAATACAGGTCAGAAAGTACTGAACTTCTGCGCGAACAATTATCTCGGTCTGTCGAATAATCCGTCACTTATTGAAGCTGCTAAAGCCTCCCTTGATGATCATGGATACGGGATGTCGTCAGTACGGTTCATCTGCGGAACAACTGATCTTCACAAAGAGCTGGAGAAAAGAATTGCTGAATTCTTCAGTACGGAAGATACTATTCTTTATGCCGCATGCTTTGATGCCAACGGAGGAGTCTTTGAGCCGCTACTTACCGAAGAGGATGCGATCATATCCGATTCACTCAATCATGCCTCGATAATTGACGGTGTACGTTTGTGCAAAGCACAGCGCTACAGGTACGAGAATGCCGATATGAGTGACCTCGAAAAGCAGCTTCAGCTTGCACAGGCTAAGCGATTCAGGTTAATTGTCACCGACGGTGTCTTTTCCATGGACGGCAATGTAGCTCCACTTGATAAAATAGTGTCGCTGGCAGAAAAATATAATGCTATGGTAATGGTGGATGAATCCCATTCAGCTGGGGTTGTCGGAAAAACAGGCAGGGGAGTTACCGAGCTATTTAATATCTCCGGGAAAGTTGAAATAATAACCGGCACACTCGGAAAAGCCTTTGGCGGGGCAATAGGAGGATTCACCACCGGCAAAAAAGAGATAATTGAGATGCTCAGACAGAGGTCTCGTCCTTACCTGTTCTCAAATTCCATACCTCCCCTGGTTGCAGCAGCCGGAATCAGAATGATTGAAATGATGACCGAGACCAATACCCTGCAGGATAAGCTTCATCATAATGCTGAATATTTTATAGCCGGCATGAAGAAACTGGGTTTTGATATAAAACCTACCAAATCAGCTATATGCGCTGTGATGCTGTACGATGCCAAACTATCGCAGGATTTTGCGTCCAGACTTCTCAGTGAAGGAATATATGTTATCGGGTTTTATTATCCTGTAGTTCCAAAGGGACAGGCAAGGATAAGGGTACAGCTTTCAGCAGCACATGATAAGGAACATCTTGACAAGGCAATGAAGGCTTTTGAGAAGATCGGGAAAGTTCTGCATGTTATTTAACACATTATCTGCGCCAATCTGCGCTATATGCTGGGAAAAAGAAAAAATAAGCAGGGCCGCTGCATGCAACGCCCCTACTGAAAACTAAAACCCGGACATGGGGTCGTGAATCTATCCACATTTCGATGATCCGCAGTCTTTGCATATCAGGCATCCTTCCTCATAGACAATGTTCTCCGAACCACATTCACCGCATTTTCCTTTTGCTTTTGTACCGTTAGGTATGTATTTTTTCAGGGCTCTCTCCACTCCGTTCTTCCAGTTATTAATCGATTCACTGTCGAGTCTGAGCGACTGAATGAGGTTTACCACATCCTGTATGGGCATTTCATGCCTCAACACTCCCGAAATAAGTTTTGCATAATTCCAGAATTCCGGCTTAAACATATGAGACAGTCCCCCCATAGTTTTTTTATAACCGTATTTATCGGTATATTGAAAATCGTAACGTGTTTTGCCGTCCTCATCCCTGATCTTAATGATCTTACCTTTTACAATGCTTTTAGGAATAGGGAATATCTCCTCGTCAGCAATACCTGTGAATATTTCATAGGGTCTGCCTTCTTTGAGTCCGACAAAAGCAACCCATTTTTCTTCATTTATATTGAACCTTATTACGTCACAGTCAAGAACTTTAGGACGTTTTGGCCTTTCCGGATGAAGATCGGCCTTCCCGGCTATAAGAACTCCGCTTCTTGATCCGTCGCGATAGACAGTTGCTCCTTTGCAGCCCGATTTCCATGCTGTAAGATAAAGATCACTTACAAGTTCTTCCTTAGCCTCGGCGGGCAGGTTAATTGTTACGCTAATTGAATGATCCACCCATTTCTGAATTGCCCCCTGCATTCTTACCTTGGCTATCCAGTCAACATCGTTGGCTGTTGCCTTATGCCAGGGCGATTTAGCTATTATTGCTTCAATCTCCTCGTCACCCATCCTTGTCACTTCATTGGGATCGTAATTATTCAGTTTAAGCCAGTCGACAAATTTATGGTGGAAAACATTAAATTCTTCCCATGAATCACCCACTTCATCCTGGAATGTAACTGTTACATCTTTATCATTCGGGTTAACTTTCCTTCTTCTTTTATAAAAAGTTGAAAAAATTGGCTCTATTCCCGAGGTGGTCTGGGTCATCAGGCTGGTAGTACCTGTTGGTGCAATTGTCAGCAGAGCAATGTTCCTTCGTCCGAATTTCACCATGTTGTTATACATAACCGGATCAGCCTCTTTTAACCTGAGGATAAAAGGGTTATTTTTTTCGCGGTCAGCATCATAAATCTCAAAAGCGCCTCTCTCCCTGGCCAGATATGTCGATGATTTATATGCCTCAAGGGCCAGCGTCTTATGTACATCCACTGAGAAGTCTATTGCTTCATCGCTGCCATATCTTAGTCCCAGGCCAGCAAGCATGTCTCCCTCGGCTGTGATCCCTATGCCGGTCCTTCTTCCCTCTTCAGATTTTTTCCTGATATTCGTCCAGAGGTTCCTTTCAGCAAGTTTCAATTCTTCTTTTTCGGGATCTCCATCTATCTTGGCAAGTATGGCATCAATCTTTTCAAGTTCAAGATCAATAATATCATCCATCATACGCTGTGCCAGCCCTATATGTTCTTTATACAACTCGAAGTCAAACTCTGCGCTTTCGGTAAACGGATTATTTACATAGCTGTAAAGGTTAATAGCCAGAAGACGACAGCTGTCATACGCGCATAGCGGAATTTCCCCGCAGGGATTTGTTGATATAGTGGCATATCCAAGATCGGCATAGCAATCCGGAACGCTCTCCCTGATAATTGTATCCCAGAACAATACTCCGGGTTCTGCCGATTTCCATGCATTATGTATTATTTTACTCCACAGGTGCGAAGCGTCGATATCTTTAGCAAACTTTGGATTTTCTGCATTTATCGGGTATTGCTGCCTGAAAAGAGTCTTTTCTTCTACCGCCTTCATGAAATCATCAGTAAGCTTGACTGATACATTAGCTCCGGTAACTTTCCCGCTTTCAAGTTTTGCATCAATGAATTTCCCTGAGTCGGGGTGCTTAATAGAAATGGACAGCATAAGAGCTCCCCGTCTGCCATCCTGTGCAACCTCGCGTGTGGAATTTGAATATCTTTCCATGAAAGGGACAACACCGGTGGAGGTGAGTGCACTATTAAGAACAGGAGTTCCTTTAGGTCTTATGTGAGAAAGATCGTGACCGACACCCCCGCGGCGTTTCATTAACTGTACCTGTTCCTGGTCGATTTTCATTATGCCACCGTACGAATCAGATGATCCATCATTTCCTATTACAAAACAGTTGGATAATGAAGCTATCTGGTATTCGTTGCCAATACCTGTCATGGGGCCTCCCTGTGGAACAATATATTTAAAATTCTTCAAAACACTGTAAAGGAGTTCTTCAGAGAGCGGGTTTTTATATTTTAGTTCAACCCTGTGAATTTCCCGTGCCAGCCTGTGGTGCATGTCGTCGGGTGTCTTTTCAAAAAGGTTCCCGAATGAATCTTTAAGAGCATACTTGTTTGTCCACACTCTTGCTGCCAGTTCATCGCCATCAAAGTACTGAATGCTCGCCTCCACTGCTTCATCGTGTGAATAAACAGCTTTCTCCTTTCCTTTTTGCAGCTTATTATCTTTATCATATCCTTTTTGTTGCATTTCAGATGCTTTTTGTCCCTTAGCTGTATTTTCAGATGCAATGGCTGATTCCTGGATAAATAATTCTTCCATAGTTTTTGTTATTCTCTGATTTTGATGAGATTAAACGACCACTGATATTTATAGCGGGTAATCGCTAAATTAAACAAGCACACTTTTCAATGCAAGAGGAAAATTTTAAGTTTATTAACATTTGGCAGCTTAGTTATTAACTATTTTATAATATGCTGATTATCTGATCTATATAAAATTTATCCCTGTTAAAATAATAACACTGTTATGATATAAAAGATAAACAAATTATCCGTTAAATACGGCCTGGGACCAGGGAGAAAAAAATAAAAGAGGCTGCCTTTAACAGACAGCCTCTCAATAAAAATTTAAAAATATAAATTTAGAAGATCAGACGAATTCCCAGCAAACAGCCCCAGGTACTTGCAGTACTGATATCATTGCTAAGGGTAGTCTTTGAAGCAAAATCATCCAGCGATGTAGCATTAAGCCTGTAAACAGGAGCAGTGGTTGCATTGCCTCTTGATACTACTGTTAACGGACGAACATTATCATAACTGGCCAGCGGGTTTAATGTATAAACACCCCACTTATGATTGATAAAATTACCAACATTCAGCATGTCAAGACTTAACTGCAGGGTGTACTTATGATCACTCCCAAAGTTAGAATAGATATCCTGAAGTATTTTTGCATCGAAACGATGGATCCATGGTTTTACCTCGCCAAAACGTTCAGCATATTTACCTTCGCGCGATTTAAGGTATTTGTTACCCTCCACATATGTCCAGAAGGCTGCCTGTTGTTGAGCCGCCGACATAGTATTGCCCCCCGTTGTATAATCCGCAAAATTAATATCAGATGCACTGGAAGGAACATACATCAGGTCAGATGAAACATTGTCACCATTCTGGTCGTTAGAATAAGTATATGACCAGCGACCCTGCTGATATCCCTGGTAAACAAGGGAGAACGTTGTTGCGAACATTTCTGCGTACTCAATACGATAAGAAATTGCACCAACAATTTTATGCGGGGTAGCAAAATTCGAATAGCTAAGTCCCGGATTATTAAGACTTCCGATTGCACTATTGGAAGAGAATGCAGAATAAGCGGATGAACCGGGGTTAGAGGTTATATCCTTGGCCATTGTATAGGTATAAGCCAGCATTCCTGAAAATCCCCTGCTAAAGTTCTTTGTCAGCTGGGCGGTAAGAGAATACTGGTAACCCTCCTTCGAATTTCTCAGCTCCATTGCGTTACTTATTGATGCATTTATTTTTGCAACTGTGCTGTTTGTCCAGAATGGACGATTATCGGATCCTGCCATTGTACCTGTCGGAGCAGCTTCATTAATATTAAACTGTGTTATAGCATTAATATCTTTTGAGTAGATTGCCTCTCCTGTAAATATTGTATTCCATGGTAGTTCAATATCAACAGCTAAGTTGGAACGCCATATCTGCGGGAACTTGAAGTTTTTGGCAACCTGTGCCACTGCGGCTCCGTTTGGTAACCCGGCAGGACTCTGTGGAAACAGGTCAGGCCTGCTGGCAATAAATGACTTGAAGTCAGGATTGAATTCCAGTCCGACAAGATTTGCGTTTCCCGGGCCCCATCCGATTTCCGGAACCTGGATAACACCTGAGTTGGTCGGCTGGTTGGTAAACCATACGAACGGTAGCAATCCGGTAAATAAACCAGATCCTCCTCGAACCTGCAAAGAACGATCGCCTTTAACATCCCAGTTGAAACCTAAACGTGGAGAGACAACCAATTTACCTTTTGGCCATGTTCCAACGTCCATATGTTCGCCATCGGCAAATGCAAGAGCATCCACTGCTGAATTATCTGCAAGTGTATTCAGGTAAAATGACCTTTCAAGACGAACACCGTAGGTTACTTTCAGCTTAGGGATAACACTCCACTCATCCTGTATATAAACAGCGCCAAGTCCGAAGGCTGCATCAGCTCCGGGAGCATCAACCCCGTTATATCCGTAGGTAACTCCGAATCCGATAGGATCGGCTCCATTGATAAAATCATCAACTGAGTTATACCTGTAATATGACGTTCCCTCACGAATATATGAGTTGAGGAAGTACAGCCTGTCAAAGGAAGCTCCGAAAGTAAGAGTATGTCTGTTAAGATTTACTGTCATGTTATCGGTAAAGCTGAGAGTATTGTTAACAACATTATTATTATAGGTGAAAAGTTCATAACCGAACGACATATACTGATCGCCTCCTTCCCAGATGTCAACAAAAGGGAAAGGATTTGAGGGGCTGGTACGTGTATCCTGTATATGGGTGTAACTTGCGAGCAATTTATTCGATATTGTCGGATTGAAGTTACTGTTTAATTCACCTGTTATGGAACGAACCGTATTCTTGAATCCGTAGAAGGCATTTGAAAATGCTATACTCTGACTGCTTATACGGCCTGAGTTACGTGCATTATTCGGTGGTCCGCTGTTAAAGTTAGTCTGCTGGTCAGATGTTCCGACAACATCATTATATCGCAGGGTAAATTTATGTTTTTCTGAAAGGTTCCAGTCTATACGAGCCAGGATCTTATGGTTTTTATTTTGGAAAGCATCAAAGTCCATATATTTTCCAGGGTCATAGCCATAGGTAGAGACAAGGTAATTCTTAACTCTCAGTAAGTCTGCCTGGGTGGTACGCGAGATATTATTATCAGGTACGGCAACACCGTCTGTACTTGGCTGCCAGGTCACACCCGGAATGGACTGCAACTCATATTCCCCGCTTAAGAAGAAGAATAATTTATTCTTGATGATAGGGCCTCCAACACGGAAACCGTAATTCTGCAGGCTGCTGGATCTTGCACCCGATACCTCCTTATCGCCTACTTTGTTTCCTGTAAATGATTTTGGACGCTGGTAGGTATAAACAGATGCTTTAAATGTGTTGTCTCCGCTTCGGGTAACTGCATTTATGCTTGCTCCTGTGAACTGGGATACAGTCACATCATAAGGAGCCAGTCTTACTGATACTTCTTCAATTGCGTCCATCGAAATAGGCTGTGCATTTCCCCCCGGAAGAGGGTTGGTGCTGAGCCCGAAATTATTATTAAAGGCTGCACCATCAACCGTGATGGTATTAAACCGTCCGTCGCGTCCGCTGAATGAACTACCCTGCGACTGTGGGGAGTATTTTGAGAAGTCAAGAAGACTGCGGCTGACACTTGGCAAAGTAGCCAGTTCACGCGAGCTTACGTTGGTCTGGGTACCTGACCTCTCAGAACTTAAAATGGAATTTCTGAGTCCTGCTGTAACCACCACCTCATTCAATGCAGTGGTTGACTCTTTCAGCTGACCATTCTGCACATAGGTTTCACCAAGCTTAAGATTAATATCGGTATAGGTACTGGATGAATATCCTATAAAAGAGACGGTAACCGTATAAGGACCTCCTATTCGCATATTCTGAATGCGATAGTTACCTGCATTATCGGCTATTGTAGCATACTGTGTCCCCGAGGGAACATGAACGGCAACAATATTGGCACCTGCAAGAGGGTCTCCCTTGCTGTCAGTAATATTGCCGCTTAATGAGGATGTTGTAGCCCCCTGTCCAAACATCATAACTGATATGAACATCAGACTCAACATCAAAAACATTCGTTTAAACTGTTTCATCGTAAATTTAGGATTAAGGATTAATAATTTTTTTTGCAAGAATATCGTAAATAACTGATTAATTGGTTACACCGTTGTTACAATAATGTTAATTCCGGTGCAACAATTTACGGTACTTTGAATGAACCTTTTACAATTGGAAAAGATAGTTTTTAACAAGATATTAATACTGCTTGTTAATATCTTTTAATTCAATTTGTTTAGTAATTATGTCCGTGGCTCCCGTATGTTCTATAACATATTTCCCCGCGATTTCTGAAGATGTTTTATATTGTTCATCATTAGTAAGCCACTCATCCATTATGGTTTTAAACTCGTCATAGCGGGTAAACGATCTCGCACCGCCGGCATGTATTAAATCTACAGCTTCTTTGAAATTTCCGTAATTGGGTCCGAATAATACCGGTATCCCCCAGCACGCCGGCTCAAGTATATTATGAATTCCCTTACCGAATCCCCCTCCAATTGCTGCAATACAGGCATACCTGTACGCAGAAGAAAGCATTCCTATATTATCTATTATCAATACCCTGGCAGCGGCTGTTTTTTCACTATAATCTGAGAACTTAACGCAACTTGTCTTTATAAGCTTCTCAAGCCTGGCAATATTTGAACTGTCAATTTCATGGGGCGCAAAAATCCATTTCATCCTGTCGGGGAATCTGTTTATATATTGAGCTATTATCTCTTCATCCTGCTTCCAGCTGCTGCCTGCCAGGAAGAGTTTTTCGCCACCACGGAAGTGTTCGATCTGAGGAATATCCCTGGCTGAACCGGTAAGCTCCGTCACCCTGTCAAACCTTGTGTCTCCGGCCAGCACAACATTCCTGATGCCCAGGCCAGAAAGAAGGTCGAACGAAGCCTGATCCTGAACGAAGATCTTTTCAAACTTCATTAGAATGCTCCTGAAAAATGAACCATACCATTTAAAAAAATGCTGTCCGCTCCTGAAAATCCCTGAAATAAGATAAAGCGGAATCTTGTTTCCGTGAAGAACTGAAATATAGTTGTTCCAGAATTCATACTTTACAAATATTGCCATTTCGGGCTTTACCAGTCCAATAAACTTTGCAGCATTTCCCGGAGTATCAGCCGGAAGATAACATATGCAATCAGCATTTGCGTAATTCTTTCTTATCTCAAATCCCGACGGAGAAAAAAATGTAAGAATGATCTTATAATGCGGAAAGTCTTTTTTTATCGCCTCAATTACCGGCCTTCCCTGTTCAAATTCGCCAAGAGACGCACAGTGAATCCAGATATTTCTGTTGCCTGGTTCCAGTTTACCTTCTAACTTTCCGGCCCATTTTTTTCTTCCCCTGACCCATAATGAAGCTTTTGAATTGAATGGAGCAATAAGATGAGCCAGCGCTATATAAACGTATATCCCCAGATTATATAATAGTTTCATTTCGGAATTATTGGATTTGCCAAAGGTATAAAAAAAGGCGCAATGGCAGAAAGGCGCAATGGCACAAAGGCGCAATGGCACAAAGGCAGCGGAAGATTGGTTTAGGACCATGGCTCAATTTTAGCACTGAGCCATTGAGCCTCTGCGCCTCTGAGCCTCTAAGCCATGAATTTATTCCACTATGTTATTATAAAAGATAAATTAACTTATATTTTTGTATGATGTAACAAAACAGCAATGGTAAGACTAATAGCACTAATAATCTCAATTGTATTGCAGATCATCGCGGCCATAATTGCTTTGCGGTTTATGAAACTTACCAAATACAGGCTGTCGTGGATATTACTTTCTATCTCATTTGTTTTCATGGCAGTCCGTAAGATCATCCAGCTCTTTGAATTTTTCAGGGGAACACCCTCCTTTACATGGCAGATGATAGATGAATGGATCGGAGTGCTGATATCCGTTATGATAATAGGAGGTGTTATCCTTATCCGTGAATTGTTCTATTCGCTCAAAAGAGCCGATACTGAGAGGGTACGTTCAGAAAGAAGGGTGATAAATGCTATTATCAATACGGAAGAGAATGAAAGAAAAAGGTTCGCGAAGGATCTTCACGATGGTCTTGGACCCATCCTTTCCACTGTGAAAATGTCGCTTTCGGCCCTTACTGAAAGAATAAAAGATCCTTCAGGAAACACCATCCTCAATAATACCAATCACCTGGTCAATGAGGCAATAAATACCATTAAGGACATTTCAAATAACCTGAGCCCTCATGTTTTATCGAATTTTGGCCTGTCCAGCGCTATAGCAGCATTTACAACCAAGATAAATCAGACTAAGGTTGTTGAAATAGTTTTTAAATCGAATATGGAAAACCAGCGCCTGGAGAATGAGAAGGAAGTTGTTATCTACAGAGCTGTCTGTGAACTAATAAATAATTCATTACAACATTCAGGCGCTTCGAGGATAGAGATAGAATTAAACAAACACGAAAAATTTATTACCTTGCAGTTTTATGATAATGGCAGGGGATTTGATACTTCCACGCTTCGTAAAGAAGATATAAAAGGAATGGGAATATCGAACATTGAAACCCGTGTCAGATCCGTTGAAGGGGTTTTTATACTGGAAAGCACAACGGGTAAAGGGACAAGCGCTCTTATTAAAATGATTGAATGATCATTTAAATTTCAGAATCATTAACAATGGAAAAAATAAGGATAATAATAGCCGATGATCACCAGCTTTTTCGTAACGGATTGAAAATTCTTCTGAATGCTTTCCCTGAATTTGAAGTTATCGCTGAAGCTTCAAACGGTGAGGAATTCCTTAAAATCCTTAAAAACACCAGGGCGGATATTGCCCTTATGGACATTAACATGCCGGAGATGGATGGAATAGAGGCAACGAAAAAAGGCCTTAAAATTTGTCCCGAAATAAATATAATAGCTCTTTCAATGTATGGTGAGGAGGAGTACTATTATAAAATGGTGGATGCAGGAGCTAAAGGATTTCTTGTTAAAGATTCTGATATATCAGAAGTTAAAGAGGCTATTCTTACTGTGAAAAAAGGTGGCAGCTATTTCTCCCAGGAACTTCTTTATCATGTGATTCAGAAGATCAAACACCGCGAGAATGAAAGCAAATCCGCCAACCTGTCAAAGAGAGAAAAGGAGATACTGTTTAAAATATGTGAGGGACTCTCTAACCAGGAGATAGCCAGGGCCCTTTTTATTAGCAAAAGAACCGTTGATAAGCACAGGGCTAACCTGCTTGGGAAAACAAATTCCAAGAATACGGCAAGTCTGATACTTTTTGCAATAAGGAACAAGCTGATCGAGATATAATGGCTGAATCGCATAACCTCGGGAAGAAAGGGGAAGATCTGGCTGTAAAATACCTCGTGGATGCCGGATTCAGAATACTGGCCAGGAACTGGACATGGGGCAGACATGAAATTGATATAATTGCTGAAAAGGGAGACACGGTCGTTTTTGCTGAAGTAAAAACCCGGACCGATGATTTCATAGTGGACCCTAAAACTGCTGTTAACAGGGAAAAACAAAAGTCGATGATCAGCGCCGCCGACGGCTACATACGACGATTCAATATTAACAAGGAGTGTCGTTTTGATGTTATCACTGTTATAAAAAAAGGATCGGATTTCGTTATCGATCATATTGAAGATGCCTTTTATCCTACCTTAAGATAATAATACCAATGGATATCGTTTCACTCCGGGACTATTGTATCGCCAAAGACGGGGTCACTGAAAGTTTCCCGTTCGGGGAAGATACGCTGGTTTTTAAAACAGCAGGAAAAATCTTTGCCCTCGTGAACCTTGACGGAGATCTGAGTATAAACCTTAAATGCGACCCGGAATTTGCCCTTGAACTCCGCGAACGTTATCCATCGGTAACTCCCGGATATCATATGAATAAGAAACACTGGAACACGGTCTCTATCGATGGATCTGTTCCTGATAAAGATGTTTTTTCATGGATCGATCATTCTTATGAGCTTATTACCGGGAAACACTGATATTCCCACATAATCAGCTTAATTCTTAATCCGTTATCTCATTTAAAGCAGGTTAGAAGGTGATCCCTATCCGGAATGATAACGATTTCTGAGTAATCATATTCGATGGCTGATCCCCGTTATCCCGTGTAATGTCAAAAAGGTTTTTGTTATATCCAATACCAACAATAAAGTAATTATATTCTGAGAGAGGATATTCCATACCTGCCATAATATGGAATGAAAGGTTGAATGTGTTAAGTTCCGGCAAAGCATTACCTCCTTTTATATTGAGTGATGGTATGTCTGCCCTGCCTCCGACTACGATTCCTGGATCGAGTCCAATATCTGTAAAAAATCTTCCGTAACCGATCAGGTTTGTCCGGAGTTTTAATCCCAGGGGTACTGAGAGATAAGTTATATTATATGTAATTTCTTCTCCGGGCTGGACGGTTAAAACTGTACTGGTGTAATCTTTCAGCTCGAAATGGGTGGTCTCATTGTTGATAAGTCTTCCGCCGGCAGTAATAATATCAATACCTGAAGAAAAGGAATAGTTGGGACCAAAATACTCGTTATATGAAATGCCGAAATTAAAACCGGGAACCACCCCATTATTTCGGGTATCATAACTATCAGTCGCAAACCAGCTGATTAGAGGATCAAAATGAATACCGAAGTTTATGAAAGGCTGAAAACCGCCCATTTGGTTATATGGGTTATAACCCTGACGGAAATTTTGTATAGGGGGATTCGGAACAATTACAGAACGGTAATGTGGCATTTGCATTCTGGGAGAATAACGATAACCTG
>Ga0315542_1000610_pt1 | contig 22708 bp, 16 predicted proteins | sample SalMarSW160120MG_FD_202541 | JGI IMG/M metagenome (GOLD analysis project Ga0315542, IMG submission 202541) | Salt marsh sediment microbial communities from the Plum Island Ecosystem LTER, Massachusetts, United States - Salt Marsh Sediment SW1601-20 ... | reverse complement strand
GGCCCGGCGCCTGAGCCGCCTCCCACCGTCTCGTAGTAGCCGAAGCTGGAGCTCCCGAAGACCAGGTTGTTCATGGTCCCCTGGCTGCAGGCGGCGAGGCCGAGGGCCTTCAGGAGCACGTCCACCAGGCGCTGGCTGGTCTCCACGTTGCCACCCACCACCGCCGGGGCCGCCATGGGGTCGGCGGGGAAGTCGGGGTTGAGGATCCCGGGGGGGATGTCCAGGGTCACGGGGGCCATCAGCCCCTCGTTGAGGGGAACCGGTTCGGCCACCAGGAGGCGCAGCACGTACATGACCACGGCCCGCACCACCGCCGGGGTGGCGTTCAGGTTGCCCGGGTGGACCCCGGCGCTGCCGGCGAAGCTGATCTCCGCCCTGCGGCCGGCCACGGTGATCCGCACCGCCAGGGGCGAGCCGTCGTCGAGGCGCTCCTCAGCCTCCAGCACGCCGTCGGGCAGGCGCCCGAGGGCCTCCTCCACCAGGGTGGTGGCCCGCCCCCGGAGGTCGTCCATGTGCTTCGCCAGGACGTCCGCACCGGCCTCTCCGGCCAGGGCCACCAGCGCCCGCGCCCCCAGGTGGTTGGCCGCCACCGCCGCCGCCAGGTCGGCCAGGTTCTCCTCCACCGCCCGCGAGGGCCAGGGCGCCTCGGCCAGGAGCCGCCGCACGCCGTCCCACTCCGGCCGTCCGCGGCGGACGAGGAAGGTGGGAGGGATGACGACCCCTTCCTCGGCCAGGGAGGCGGCGTCCGGCGGCACCGAGCCGGGCCGGGTGCCGCCGAGCTCCGCATGGTGCGCCCGGCTCGCCACGAAGGCGATGCGCCGCCCACCCGCGAACACCGGGGTGACGGCCGTGATGTCGGGCAGGTGGGAGCCGCCGAAGCCGGGGTGGTTGGTGATGACGGTGTCGCCGTCGGCGAGCTCCACCGTCTCCAGCAGCCGTTGTACGCACAGGGTCAAGGCGCCCAGGTGGACCGGGATGTGGGGCGCGTTCACCACCAGCCGCCCCTGTCCGTCCAGGAGGCCGCAGGAGAAGTCCAGGCGCTCCTTGATGTTGGTGGACAGGGCGCAGCGCCTCAGCATCTCGCCCATGTCGGCGGCGATGGCCTCGAAGCGGTGGCTGAAGAGCTCCAGCCGGACCGCCTCCGCTTCCTCGGAGGTCACCGAGGCGCCGGCATCGGGGCGCCGGACCTCCAACCGTTCCAGCGTCAGAGCGGAGGCGCCGTCCACCAGCAGCCGCCAGCCGGGCTCCAGGACGGTGACGCTGTGCGCCTCCACCACCAGGGCCGGGCCCTCCACCGCGGCCCCGGGCTGCAAGTCCGAGCGCCGGTAGACGCGGGTGTCCCGCCAGGCGCCGTCGAAGAAGGCCCGGCGGAGCGCTCGCGGCGCCGGCGGCGGACGCCGCGGCGGACGCTCGAGCGTCTCCTCGACGGCCGGGCGGGAGGACGCCACCACCCGCACCGACTCCACCTCCACCGGCCGCGCGGGAGGCTCGTAGCCGTAGGTCTCGCGGTAGCGGTCGGCGAAGCGGGCGCCGAGGTCCGCGCCCTCCTCCCACTCCACCGCCAGGGTGGAGTCCTGGCCGAGCAGGCGCAGGTGGGCCAACCGGCGCCGCAGAGTCACGTCCTGGGGAGCCACGCCCTCGGCCGCCACCGCCGCCCGCGCCTCCTCGGCGAGCGCGGCGAAGAGGGCATCCAACCGCCCCTCCATCCCCGCCAGCGGCTCCAGGAGCTGGCGCTCGGCGAAGCGCTCGAGCACCGCGGCGCCCACGCCCGCGGCGCTCAGCAGGCCGGCATCGCCGGGAATCACGACGGATGAGATGCCCAGCAGCGCGGCCACCGCGCAGGCGTGCTGGGGACCGGCGCCTCCGAAGGCCAGCAGGGCGTACTCGGCGGGATCGTAGCCGCGGCGCACCGAGATGCGGCGGATGGCGGCGGCCATGCGCTCGTTGGCGATGCGCAGGAAGCCCTCGGCCAGGGTCTCGGACGTGGTCTCCTCGCCGGTGGCCGTCCGCAGGGCATCCCGGACCTCGTCCAATGCCCGGGCCGCGGCGTCCGGGTCCACCGGGATCTGCAGCTCCTCGGCGTCCATCCGCCCCAGCAGGAGGTTGAGGTCGGTCAGCGTCAGGGGGCCGCCGGCGCCGTAGCAGGCCGGCCCCGGGCTCGCGCCCGCGCTCTCCGGCCCCACCTGCAGCCCCTGGCAGCGGAAGGAGCAGACCGAGCCGCCGCCGGCCGCCACCGTCTCCACGCCCAGGGCCGGCGCCAGCAGGTGGGCGTCCCCCACCCGGTGCTCGAAGAGGTAGTCGTGGCGGCCGTCCCAGCGCGCCACGTCGGTGCTGGTGCCGCCCATGTCGAAGCTGATGGCGCGGCGAAAGCCCGAGCGGTGGGCCGCCGCCGCCGCGCCCACCACCCCCCCCGCCGGTCCGGACAGGAGCGTGTCCTTGGGGCGCAGGCCCGGGGCGCCCACCAGTCCCCCGGCCGAGGTCATCACGTGGAGGGTCCCGTCGGACACCGCCCGCGCCACGTCGGCCACGTAGTCGCTGATGACCGGCGCCAGGTAGGCGTCCACCACCGCCGTCTCGCTCCGGGGCAGGGCCCCGATCATGGGCGCGAGCTCGGCCGAGCAGGAGACATGGTCGAAGCCCCAGGCGCGCAGCGCCGCCGCCAGCGCCCGCTCGTGGTCCGGGTTGCGCCAGGCGTGGAGGAGGACCACGGCCGCCGAGCGCACGCCCCGCGCCAGGGCCGCCTCGGCGTCCGACCGCAGCTCCTCGGGACGCAGCTCCTCCAGCACCCGCCCTGCGGCGTCCACACGCTCCGCGACCTCCACAACGGACTCGTACAGCGGCGCCGGCTTGCGGATGTCGAGCGCGAAGAGATCGGGTCGCTGCTGGGTGCCGATGAGCTCCAGGTCGGCAAAGCCCCGGGTGGTGAAGAGGACGGTGGGCGCGCCGCGCCGCTCGAGCAGGGCGTTGGTGGCCCGGGTGGTGGCCAGGCGCATGGCCATGGGTGGGAGCTCGTCGCCGAGGGGCGTCTGCGTGACCACGTGGGCGGCCAGGACGGGCGCCTCCGCCGCGACCGTGAGCTCACAGCGCCGCCCGACCTCGAGGACGCTGCCCGGCGCCGCCACCAGCTCCACGCGGTGCTCCGCGGCACCGTAGCCCGCGACCTCGACGCCGCCCCCGGCGCCCCCCAGGACCCGGAAGCGGGCGCCCACGAAGAACCCGTCCGGCAGGCCCCAGCCCTCGTCCAGACGGATCGCCCGCGGGCCGTCCACGGCCGCCACCCGGGCGCGCAGGGCGGCCGACGACAGCACCTTGGCCCGCCGCAGCTCCCCTGCCGGGTTCACCGCCAGGCAGTCGGTGAAGGTCCCGCCGGTGTCGATCCACAGCCGCCAGCGTCCGTCCGGCACCGTCCGATTGTAGCCGCGACCGGGGGGATCTCCCCATGTGGCTGCCGGACGCGTGGTGCTAGGCTGCGGCCCACGTGGAGGTGCGAGATGACGCAGCACCCACCGGCAGCGGCCCGCTCCGACCTGGACGCCTGGCGCGAGGAGAAGTGGCGCAACGCCTTCGACGCCGACCCCTTCTTCCAGCGCCTGCTCCGCCGTCACCTGGGCGCGCGGGCGTCTGACGTCGAGGCCCGCTGCCGCGCCCTAGGCGACCGCATCGGTGAGGGCTTCAACCGCCTGGTCATGGAGTCCAACCGGGACGAGAACCTGCCCGTGGTCCGGCGGCACGATGCCGACGGCCGGCCGGTGGAGGAGGTCGTCTTCCACCCCGACTATCACCTGGTGGGGCGGGAGTTCTGGGCCAGCGGCGTGCTGGCGGTGCTGTCGGAACCCGGCAACGAGGTGGTGTGCGGCGCCCTGGCCTACCTCCTGGACCAGCACGGGGAGGCCGGGCACGCCTGCCCCGTGGCGTGCACGGCCGGCGCCATCAAGCTCATCCAGAAGGTGGGCACCCCGGAGCAGCGGCAGCGCTACCTCCCTCCCCTGCTGGAGACCGACTACGAGCGTCGGCTGCACGCCGCCCAGTTCGTCACCGAGGTCCAGGGCGGCTCCGACGTGGGCCTCAACGAGTGCGTGGCGACGCCCGAGCCCGGCCGTCCCGGCCGGTACCGGCTGTCCGGCGAGAAGTGGTTCTGCTCGGTAGCCGACGCCAGCCTGTTCGTGGTCTCTGCCCGCCTCGAGGGCGCGGCCGACGGCACCAGGGGCCTCGGCCTCTTCCTCGTTCCGCGGACCGTCGACGGCGCCCCCAACGGCTTCGCCCTGCGCCGGCTCAAGTACAAGCTGGGCACGCGCTCCATGGCCACGGGCGAGATCGAGCTCGACGGCGCCCTGGGAGAGTCCGTGGGACCCGTGGAGGATGGCTTCAAGAACCTGGTGGGCATCGTGCTCGACACCTCCAGGGTGCAGAACGCGCTGGCGGCCACCGGCATCATGCGGCGCGCCCTGGTGGAGGCCCGCCACTTCGCGGCCCATCGGGTGGCCTTCGACCGGCCCATCGCGGAGTACCCGGCCATCCAGGAGATCCTGGCGCGCATGGTTGTCGCCACCCGCGCGGCCCTGGCGACCTCCTTCCGCATCCTCGCCATGACCGACCGTATCGACACGGGTGAGGCGGGCCACGACCTGGTTGCGGCGCGGCGCATCGCGGTCATGATCAACAAGTACTGGACCGCCCTCGCCGCCACCCGCACCGCCCGCGACGGCATCGAGGTGCTGGGGGGCAACGGCACCATCGAGGACTTCTCGGTGCTGCCCAGGCTGTGGCGGGATGCCATCGTGGTGGAGAGCTGGGAGGGCACCCACAACACGCTGTGCGCCCAGGTGCTGCGGGACTTCGCCGCGCGCGGGCTCCAGCGCCCGTGGCTGGACGAGATCGAGGGCGAGATCGGCGGTCTCGGCGCGGCGCCCCTCGCCGACTACGCCCAGACGGCGCGCCGTCTCCACGGCCGGGTGGAGGACTCGATCCGCTCTCTGCTCGGAGCCGATGAAGTGACCGCGACCGCCCAGATCCGGCACGTCGTGGACCGCATGTGCCGCCTCACCGACTGGGTGGCCCTCTGCCAGCAGGCGCAGTGGGACCTGGAGCACGGAGGGGACCGCCAGGCCCTGGACGCCCTCGAGCACTCTCGCCTGGTTCACCTGGAGGGTGCGGATCCCGCGTCCGACCCGGCGCTGATCTCCCTCAATCGGCGCCTCGCCGAGGCTCCCTGAGCACCCTTGCGCCCGTTCCAGCCGGCCACCCCATGGAATGACGCAGAGCCGCTCAGAGACGGCCGGTGCACCCCACTTCGTGTCATCCTGAGCATCCCTCCGCCTCTTCGCGGCGGTGTCTCATGGGATGACACGGGACCGCGCGGAGACAGTGGGACGTCCAAGTTGCCTGTCATTCTGAGCGAGGGTCGATCCGCCGGAGCGAGTCGGAGAATCCCCCGAGAGCACCAGACCCGGGCCGTTGGCCCGCCACACCGGAGACTTCGGGGGACCCTTCCTCGCTTTGCTCGTCAGGGTGACACGTATTGGGCACGTCATGAGGGGCTTCGCCGGACTCAGAGCGGTGCCTGGTGCCCACACATGGGCGAGCACAGACCGAGAAGACGCGTCAACCCATCTCGCTCGAGGGCGTGGCCGTCTGGGTGGAGTTCGTCACCGGCAGGCGTGGGTTCACGGACTGATCCCGGGTGGGGGCGGTGGCCGCCACCAGCAGCAGGCCGATGAGCAGGACGACCGCCGCGGCGATCACCGCCACGAGCAGCTGCGGCGCCTCGCCCCTCGAGACTTCCCGGTCGACATCCAGCCGTGGTTCCGTCATCTGCTCATGCCTTCTCTTCGTAAGACGGAGAACGGGACCGAAACGTTTACATTCACTGCCAATGACACACACGTCCGTGGAACGACCCACGCCCGCGTCCGCGTCCGCGTCCGCGTCCGGCGGAACGCACCCGGCCACCTGGTGTCATTGCGTTGGGCGCCGCCACGCAGAGCGTCAAGATGCTCGGGGCGTCACCCGGAGCGGGTCGACGGCTCGGAGGCAGGGTTGGGTGGTGACCCCAACGGGATTTGAACCCGTGTTGCCGGCGTGAAAGGCCGGTGTCCTAGACCTGGCTAGACGATGGGGTCACACTCCACTCGTCGCTCCCACCGGCGGCATTCTCTCGAGCCCCGCCGTGTTCTTTTCAAACGGGCCGTGAGCTCCGGCTCTTCACCGACGCCGCCGGGGCGAACATCCTACACCAGGCGCAGGCGAGGGTGAAGCCGGCGGACGGCCGGGACCGGGACCCGGACCCCGGCAACGGCTCCCAGGAGGTCCTACATGGCTGCGACGCCCACCGACGACACCAGGAGCGAGCAGTGCCTCCATTGCCGCTACTGGAAACCTCTGGAAGCGAACCCGTCCCAGGGTGGCTGCCATCGCTGGGCGCCGCGGGCGTCCACCGAAGAACCACTCCACCCCACGGTGAGCTGGCCGGTCACCGACCGTCACGACTGGTGCGGCGAGTTCCGCGACCGCGCCCTGCCCCGACCCCAGGGGAGTTGACGGGATAGCCCACGGCCTCGAACCGGATCGCCGTCACATCACCGCAGACGGCCCCCTCGCTCGTCGCCGGGGCGCGCGTCAGAGGGCGAACACGTAGCCGACCTTGGCGAAGATCGACCGGCCGGCCAGGGTGGAGCGCACGAGGTCGTCGCCCGCTCGACTGTCGGAGTAACCTGCGAACAGCACCGTCTGTGGGTTGACCTTGTAGGAGAAGAGGACCTGGGTGAAGAGGTTCCGCTCCCGGGCGTCTACGTCCTCCGGGTCCAGGTAGAGGTCCAGGTTGCGGTCGACGCGGGTCGACTCCACGATGGCCCGGACGAACGTCCTCACGTTGAACTGCCACACCACCCGCAGCCGCACGAGATCCGCGCTGAAGAGCCGGCCCCCGGCCACGTCGAAGCGCTCCGACACCTCGGAGAGGCTCAGCTCCAGGTGCCGGCCGGGCCGCCAGAGGGCTTCGGGCGCGAGGCGGAGCACGGAGCCGTTGCGGGTGTTGTCCACGTCCAGCTCGTTTCCCGCGTTGACCGTCAACCGCAGATAGAGGTCCCCGGTGGCCCACATCTCGCCCCAGGCCTCCGCGAAGGTCTGGTTGAACTCCCGCCCGTTGAAGCCCCGTCGGCGCCATCCCCCCTCCAGCCAGAGCATGGAGCGGCGGGGGCCACTGATGTTCGTCCAACCCTGCCACTGGTTCTCCAGGAGCGCCCCCTCCTGGGTCTCGGAGTACTCCCACTCGGCGCCGACCTCGAAGCGCGTCCACCATTCCTGGTCGCCGCCCCACCAGCGACGCTCGAAGTTCGCCGAGCCCTCGCGGTAGTCCACCTGGGGCACGAACCCCGAGTCGGCTCGGAACCCCCGTGCGAAGTCCTCATACGACAGGGACCAGTTCCAGTCCCGGGTGAGATGGTGGTAGCCGGCCGCCAGGGCGGCGCCGCTGAAGCTCCCTCGCGGCTGATCGTACTCCGAGCTGATCGGGTGCGGGTACTCGGTGGACGAGGCCAGGGCCTGGGCCTCGATCCAATCCGCGTCGCCGAGCCGGATGAGCCCGTCCACCCCGGCGACGGCATTGTGGTAGCCCTCCCCCGAGCGGGCGGTCACGAGCGCGCCCATGGAGGAGTTGGCGCCCACGTCCCGGCGCCAGCGCAGCACGCCGTTCACGTTCTCCTGCTCGACCCCGTCGAGCTCGCTCTCCTCGGCCCCCGGCAGCAGGAGCGTGGTGGTCTCATCCTGGGTCACGTAGGCGCCGAGCGTGTTCGGACCGCTCTTGCCGGACACCTTGAGCCCCCACGACGGGTCCACCACGGTGCGGGTGTAGACGGCGTCGATGGGGCTGTTGTAGGTCTCCGCGGCCTCCAGGAAGAACGGGCGCTTCTCGGGGTAGAAGAGGGCGAACTGGTTGTTCACCTCGAGCTGGGCGACGTCGGCCTCGACCTGGGAGAAGTCCGGGTTGAGGGTCGCGTTGAGCGTCACGTTGTCGCTGACCCCCCACCGTACGTTGAGCCCGGCCTGGAGGTCGGACGTGCTCTGCGGCCTTTCGTCGGACAGCTCCTCCCGCTGGCGGCTGCTGATCCCCGTCAAGGTCGGTGCCAGCTCGAGGTTGCGGCCCGGAGTGATCCCCTCCAGGCCCTCCAGCTGCGAGACCTGGCACAGGTAGCAGGCCCGGTTTCGGTCCTGGCGCTGCGACCGCAGGGTGAGCCGCTGGTCGCGGGGGTACATCCGGACCACGTCGATGCCCCAGCGCCGGATGCCGTTTTCGGTGCTGAACCGAAGCTGGGAGAAGGGAATGGCCATCTCCACCACGTACCCGTCGGCGGTGAGCCTCCCGGCGGACTCCCAGATGGCGTCCCACGACGAGTCCTCCTCGCGACTGACATCGTCCTGGCTCAGGTCCATCTGCACGCCCAGGGGGTTGACGAAGAACTCGTAGGCCCCGCGGGCATCGTTGAAGGTGTCGAGCACGAGCCCCACGAAGTCGTCCTCGAAGGCGTTGTCGCGATCGGCGAGATGGGCACGGATGGCAGACGGGGTCGGATCGAACGCGCGGAACGCCGCGTAGAGGGCGCGTCCGTCGTAGGCGAGCAGGCACTCGGTGCGCACCGGCGCCGGCAGATTGTCTCCGGGGGAGACCTCCCAGGGAACCTCCACCACCACCGCCTGACGCCACGCCGGCTCATCGAGCTTTGCGTCAACCGTGATCTTCCCCTCGATGCGGGGGATGCGGATCACCCGCCGCTCGGCGCCGAGCACCACACCACTCCCCAGCACGGCCGCCGCCAGGGCTGCCACCGCCACCAACCTCACTGCGCCCTCCATGATCCCGCGCCCACCCCGTGGCCGACGGGCCCCGAAGCGATCCGACTCGAGCATGAGATGGTACCAGAGAAGGAACGGTTCTCGTTGAGAAAGGGTCACGCAATCACGGGCGGCGCTGTGAGGGGGGCGGCTTCAGGACGTGTCCCGCAGGATCGCAGCCCCGAAGAGCACATCGGGCGACCCGTGGGGCCGCCCGACGTTCGCGTGATCCAGGGATGAGGTGGTACGCCCGACTGGATTCGAACCAGCGACCTTCAGATCCGGAGTCTGACGCTCTATCCAACTGAGCTACGGGCGCACATTGGGGTGAGCGATGGGGATCGAACCCACGACCACAGGAGCCACAATCCTGTGCTCTACCAACTGAGCTACGCCCACCATACCTGGAGCTCTTGGCCCGCCTGAGAGGACTCGAACCTCTGACCTACGGATTAGAAGTCCGTTGCTCTATCCCGCTGAGCTACAGGCGGGAGGTTCTCCACACCGGGGTGGCCATGGTCGGGGCGAGAGGATTTGAACCTCCGACCCCCTGCGCCCAAGGCAGGTGCGCTACCAGACTGCGCTACACCCCGACGCTCGGTCCACATCGACTTGCCAAAGACCTCCGCTTCGGACGGACGAGTATAGGGCCCGGGTCGCGGCGGTGTCAACCGACGCGGACCCCGGCAACTCTCTCGTGAGCTGTCAATTGCACACGGCGTCCCGACTCCGGCCCGCCGTCCGCCCGACCCCATGTCGCGGGCGCTGAATGGCAAGTGTACTTGACATCCGAGAACGGCCGCCCTACATTGAAATGGAAAGCGAGCTTGACGTGGGTCAGAACGTACGAAACCGTGTCAGGGAGCTCCGGGAGGAGCGGGGGTGGACGCAGCAGGAGCTGGCGCGCATGGCGGGGGTCTCCCGGCAGAGCATCAACTCCATCGAGCGCGACCGCTACGTCCCCAGCCTGCCGCTCGCCCTCACGTTCGCCCGTCTGTTCGCCCGCCCCACCGACGAGATCTTCACCCTGGAGGAGAACCCATGACGTTTCTCAAGGGAGCCATCGACGAGCGCTTCCTCACCCACCGCCTGAAGTCCACCAGCATCGCCGGGGTGAGCGGCGTGCTGGTGGCCATCGGCCTCTTCGCCTACTCCTACTACGGCAAGGGGATCTGGCGCTGGGACCTGTTCGCGGTGGCCGCCACGGCCGCCGCCGTCAAGGTGGCCGCCATGACCTGGTACCGCCTCACCGACTGACGAGAGGGGGGACGCGCACCATGCTGCTGAGGAACCGCGTCGACGAGTACCGCACCCTGCTCGCCATCGGCCAGCTCAGCCTGGTCGCGGGGCTCGTGGGGCAGCGCTTCATCCACCCGGCCGCCGACTTCTGGCAGGGCTTCGTCATGGGCTTCTGCGGTGTCTTGATCGGGGTGTCCATCGTCTGTAACACCTGCGGCCTGGTGCGCTGGCGACGCGCCCGGGAAGCGGGGTCGTAGAGCCATCCGCATCCCCATGACCATGGGCCCGCAGGGCGCGGTGCAGGCCACGCGGGCGTTGGGCGCCGCGACCATCGTGCCGATCCACCTCGGGCTGCGGCCCCGGTTGCCGCTCCTCCGCACCGCACAGACCCCGGACGACTTCCGGCGGCGCCTGCGGGAGGCCGGGATCCAGGCAGAGGTGGTGGTGCTCGGCGACGGCGACTCCTGGGACGCCGCCGAGCCGCACGCCCGAGCGGCGAGCTGAGCCTGGCGCGGAGCCGCCCGGCTCAGCGCTTCCAGGCCGAGGTCCGTGCGATCACTCCGGCAGGCCGAGCCCGAGGCCGGCGAGGCGCGCCTCCACCGCGGTGCGCTGGGCGGCCATGACCTGCTGTGCTCCCGTCCAGCCGACGTCGAGCATGGCGTCGAGATCGGCGCGGCTGAACGCCTCCCCCTCGGCCGTCCCCTGGACCTCCACCATGCGGCCGCCACCGGTGAAGACCAGGTTGAGGTCGACGTCGCAGTCCAGGTCCTCGCCGTAGTCCAGATCCACTCGGGCCTCCCCCGCGATGAGCCCCACCGCTACCGCGGCGAGCTGATCGGTCAGCGGCCACTCCACCAGCAGCCCCTGCTCATAAAGCTTGGCCAGGGCCATCACCAGGGCCACCCAGGCGCCGGAAATGCTGGCCGTCCGGGTGGATCCATCGGCCTGGAGGACGTCGCAGTCGGCGATGAGCGTGCGCTCTCCGAGCAGATCGCGCCGAACCGCACCGCGCAGGGCGCGGCCCACCAGGCGCTGGATCTCCTGGGAGCGGCCGCTCACCCGTCCCCGGTCGGAGCGCGTGTCGGTGGCCCGGGGAAGCATGGCGTACTCGGCGGTCACCCACCCCTCGCCGGAGCCCCGCAGGAATGGTGGGGTGCGGTCCTCGAGGCTGACGTTGCACAGCACGACGGTGCCGTCGGCGCGGTAGAGCACGCTGCCCTCGGGGTAGCGGATGAAGTCGGGCTCGATGTGGATGGGGCGGACCTGGTGTGCCTCTCTGCCGTCTGGACGCATGGGGATCGATCCTCCGGCCAGCGAGTATATCGGGTCGATTCGAGGACCGGCGCTCCCGTCCGGGGGCGACGGCGGCCGAGACGCGACGGCCCGTGTCGGGCTCATGGTGCTGCAGCCCGCTCCGGGCACTCATCCGGAGCGAGATGTCAGTGGGCGCCGTTGAGGTCCACGACCTCCAGGTGCTCGGGATCGGCGCCGAGGATGGCCCGGGTGACGGCGAGGAAGTGGTCGGAGGCGTCGGTGAGGAGCAGGTGGACGTCTCCCCGGATCCCGGCGGCGGTGGCGAGGAGGGCGACATGGTCGCCGATGACGCTGGCGGCCACCGCATTGGCCGAGTCCACCAGGCGGACCCGGGGACCGGCCACTCGGCGGAGGGACGGTAGCAGCAGCGGGTAGTGGGTGCAGCCCAGGATGAGCGCCTGCGCTCCCCACTCCAGGAGCGGTTGCAGGTAGTGCTCCGCAACCTCATCGGTGACCGGGTGGTCTCCCCACCCCTCCTCGGCCAGGGGGACGAACAGGGGGCACGCCACGGCCTGCACGGCCACGTTGGGCGCGAGGTCGCGCAGGACGTTCTGGTAGGCCTCGGAGCGTACGGTGCCCTCGGTCCCGATGACGCCGACGCGGCTGGGGTGGGTGATCAACGCGGCGCGCGCGCCGGGCTCGACCACGCCCACCACCGGCACGGGCGCCGTCGCCCGCAGCTCCTCGAGGGCGTACGAAGAAGCGGTGTTGCAGGCCACCACCAAGAGCTTGACGCCACGCTCGATGAGATGCCCGGCTGCATTGACGGCGTAGCGCCGGACGGTGGCCGGGGACTTGGAGCCGTAGGGCAGGCGGGCGGTGTCGCCCAGGTACAGAAAGTCCTCGCCCGGGAGGTGACGGCGGAGGGCCTCGAGGACGGTCAAACCGCCCACGCCCGAGTCGAAGACGCCGATGGGCCCGATCACGCGCCGATGAACCCTTTGTTGAGGACCAAGGGACGGGAGAGGTCGAGGTGACCCGTGAGGGTCTGGACCTCGCGCCCGCCGAAGAGGAGCTGCACCGCGTGCAGCTCGGGGCAGTTCAGCAGCACCGAGTCGACCACCCCGTAGGCGAGGATGAGCTCGGTGTTGCTACCGGTCAGCGGCTTCGGTGGTGCGGTGAGGTCCACGAAGGCATTGCCGTTGCCGTCGGTGTAGACGGCGTTCAGCTCGGCGGCGTAGGGCACCACCGGCAGCAGGCCCGCCGTCGGGCCCTTCAGGAGCTCGCCGAGCACCACCCGGACCCGCGCCTCCAGCTCCTGCGGCAGGGGGACAGCCCGCAGCTCGGGATGGAGCTGGCCGTCGGTGCCGGTGAAGAGGAGCACCACCTGCTGGTGCGGAGCGGGGCTCGGAGTGGGCACGGGGCCGGCGCCCGTCGCCTCCTCCCGCGGGGCCTGCCGCGAAGCGCCGCCGCCGGTCAGGAGCCAGCCCAGGAGGCCGAGCAGCACCAACCCGAGCACGACGATGACGAGGAGCCGCCAGCTCATTGAGACCGCACGAAGTCGTCGATGCCCCCGGCGATGGCTTCGGCGAGGCGATCACGGTAGTCGGCGCCGGCCAGGCGTCGAGCCTCCTCAGGGTTGGACAGGAAGCCCACCTCCACGAGGATCGCCGGCATGGTTGCCCCAGTGAGCACCACGAAGGGGGCCTGCTTGACGCCCCGGTCGCGCAGACCCAGCCGCTCATTGAGCCGCTTCTGGGTGTCCAGGGCGAGGCGGGAGCTCTCGTTGAGGACCTCTGCCTGAGCCAGGTCCCACAAGATCAGGTCCAGGGACGACGAGGTCGAGCCGGCCTGAGCGGGCTGGTTCTCCAGGTCGGCGGTGGCCGCCGCGTGGGCGTCGGTGGACGACGAGTCGAGGCTCATGTAGTACGTCTCGGCACCACGCACCGCCGCCACCGTCGAGGCGTTGGCATGCAGGGACACGAACACCCTGGCCTGGAGACGATTGGCGAGCGCCGTGCGATCACTCAGGGCGCGGCTGTCGTCCCCGGTCCGGGTCAAGCGCACGGGGTAGCCGAGCGTGGTCAGCCGGCGCTCCAGTCGGCGCGCGATGTCGAGCACCAGGTTCTTCTCCATGAGCCCGTCCGCCGCCACCGCCCCCGTGTCGTCCCCCCCGTGTCCGGGATCGATGACGATGGGCGGCGGGCCGGAGCGCTCCGCGATGTTCACCGCCTCCGGGACCGGCGTCGGCCGCCTGCGGCCCAGCTCCAGGATCACGCGGGGGGGGTCGTCCAGCAGGTGCCAGCTCAGCAGACCGACCCCTTCCGGCAGCTCCACCTTCAGGTCGTGACCCTGGGTCAGGAGCCGCTGCACCCGTCGGGACTGGAAGGTGAGGGTGGAGTCCAGCCGCGGCGACGCATCGCTGAAGTGAATGGTGGGCTCGGTGCCGTCGCCATCGGTGACCGCCGTTTCCACGGACCGATCGAGGGTCAGGACCAGGGTCGTGGTCGCCCCGAAGTCGGCCGCCGCGGGCCGCACCGCCACGGGCTCTGCGAAGCGCGCACCGGGCATGATCCGATACCCGCCGGTGATGGCCTCGAGGTGATACCCCAGGGGGCCGAGCAGGCCTCGCTCCAGAAACTGGACCGAGGCCGCCACCCCTGCCGGGGAGGCGGTTGGCGCGTCCGGCACCTCGTCCAGCTTGCCGTTGACCAGGATGAAGCGGCGGTCGAGGGCAAACTGGATGAAGTCGTCCCCCAGGGTCACACCGTAGGTCTGAGCGGCCGGCGAGTAGCCGGCCTCGGCGCCCAGGAGGCTCAGCACCGGCAGGATCTCGAGCCGGCTGCCGATCCTGGGGACCACCACCGAGCGACCGGCGAAGCGGAACTCGACGCCCGCGCCGGGCCCCACATCCTGGGCCAGGCCCCAGCCCGTCCCAAGCAGTGCGAGGAGAGCGCCGAGTACGAGGAATCGTCGTCGCAGAGATGACAACGCGATGGCTCCGATCATGGGCGCCCGGGTTGGAGACCGGGACCCCGTCGGGGCGACATTATTGCACGCCTGCCCCGGCTTCGTCTGACGACTCCGCCGAGGCAAGCCCGGCGTCCGGTGGTGGCGGGGCGCGCGCCACAGCGTGGTCGCGGCGGCCGGGCGGCGCGAGGGGACGATGACGACTTTGACAGGATCCCGATGCGGAACCTACACTCCGACCGCCATGCACGCGCCCAACGCGCCATGCGACGTCGTGACCCGACGCGAAACCAGGGGCCCTTCAGGCTCGACCAGCCGCGCCGTGCTCGCGGTCGCCTTGCTCGGGCTCGCCACGCTCAGCGCCGCCGTCGGCTGCACCCGCTCCACCGGGCCCGGTCATCACCCGCTGGTGGTCATCGGCGTCGACGGCGCCACCTGGGACGTGATCGATCCGCTGGTGGCCGCCGGCGAGCTGCCCGCCCTCGCGTCGCTGATCCAGCGCGGCGCACGCAGCGACCTCGTCACCCTGCCGCCCATGGTCTCGCCCCTGGCCTGGACCACCTATGCCACCGGCCTGTTCCCCCGCGAGCACAACATCCTGGACTACACCTACCCCTACGTCGGCGAGGCGCGCCACCCGGTGGAGGCCTCGGCCCGGCGCGCGCCGGCCATCTGGAACGTGGCCGGCCACTATGGGGAGACGGTGGCGATCATCGCCCCCTACGCCTCCTCGCCGGTTGAGCCGGTGGCGGGCGTCATGGTGTCCGACGCGCTCCTCGAGCACCGCGGCGGCCGGACGTTTCCACCCGAGCTCTCCCACTCCCTCGACCTGCTGCCGCCGCCGGCGGCCGGCTCGTCCCTGCTCGACGCGTTCTTCGGCTGGCCCTATGACCCGGCCGACGGCGATGACCCGGCCTCGCCCTATGCCAGCGCCACGCGGGTCGTCCGCAGGAACCTGGACGACGGCGCGGTGCGGGACGAGAACGCCCGTCGCGCCCTGCTCCACGTCGCCGCCGAGCCCCACGACCTGACCTTCGTCTACCTCCGCGCCGTGGACTTCGCCTGTCACGAGACGTGGTGGTTCTGGGACGACAAGGACTTCGACCGGTCGCCGCCGCCCCGTGAACAGGAGCTGCTGCACGGTGCCATCCCCGCCGCCTACCGCCTGGCGGATCGGGTCGTCGCCGACGTCCTGGCACGCTTCGGGCCGCGGGCGAACATCGTCGTCGTCTCCGACCACGGCTTCGGGTCCGCGGCCGGGTTCCGGCTCTGGGAGTTCGTCGAGGGCTCGCCGCCGTCCCCCGAGGACCTCAGCGGCATGCATCGTTTCAACGGCGTGCTCCTGGCCGCCGGACCGGACATCGCGCCCGGGACCTACCCCGGAATCGACATGATGAGCGTGACGCCGCTCCTGCTCCGCCTGCTCGACCTGCCCATCTCCTCAGAGCTCCCCGGGATGACTCCGGAGCAGCTCCTCACCCCGCGCTTCCGGGAACGCCACCCCCAGCGGCAGGTGGACTCGTACCAGATCGGATGGTCGCCGCCGGCGTCGTCGGAGGCGGTGACTGAGGAAGAAGACACCCAGGGCATGAAGCAGCTCGAGGCGCTGGGCTACATCGAGCCCGGAGTCCCCGTGGGCGGCCGACAGCGCGCCCAGGACGTCGACTTCTGGCACATCCGACCGCGCCTGCGCATGTACGCGCTCCTGACCGAGATCAGCTTCTGGATGCTCCACGGCGACCGGGAGCACTTGACGGCGCTGCTGTCCGAGATCTCTGAGCGCGACCCGGACCTCTTCGCCCGGCTCCCGGACGTAGTGGAGAAGGTGACCCGAGCCATGGAGGCCGACTTCCCGGAGCCCATCTTCCCCGCCGGCGCGATGACCGACTTTGAGCGCGTCTACCAGTCCTGCCGGGCGGCGCGTCCCTAGTCACCGGGCGGCATCGCCAGTCAACGCAAGCCGGTCGAGAGACTGCTGCGTCCGACGCCAGCGGTCAACCCGCAACGGGCAAGAAGACGGAGGCGCGCGGCATTGAGCCGCGCACCTCCCCAACCGAAGAGAATGTCAGAAGGACATCTTGACTTTGATCTGCGCCCTCCTCGGGCTGACCCAGCTCGAGGGCTCGAAGTTCTGGCCTGGGAAGAGGGTCCAGCTCGCCCAGTACTCGGGCGCGTCCTCGTTGAGCGCGTTGAGCAGCTGCAGGCCGATGTCCAGATCCACGTTGCCACCAAGCGTGAAGGTCTTCTGCAGGCCCAGGTCGAGGATCGCCTGGCTCGGCATCCGGAGGCTCTCGCTGTCGTCCGCCGTGACCGTGATCGCCCGGCCGTTGATTGGCCCGTTGATAAACGCCAGTCGCAGATAGGGTCGGCCACTCTGGATGTTGAGCACCCCGCTCGCCCGCAGACCCCAGCCGATGTCGACGTTGGACTGGACCCGGAACATGTGGGTCCGGTCGCCCTGCAGCAGGTGGTCGGCGTTGTACCAGTCGTTGGGGTCGGACCCCGAGTCGGCGGCGAACAACGGCAGCCCCTGACCCAGGGCGCCGGCATCGTGGGGCCGGGAGTTGATGCCCTCGGTCCTGGAGTAGGTGTACGAGGCCATCAGGTCCCAGCCGTTGCTGTAGCGCTTCTTGAAGGTTACGATCGCGCCCTTGTAGTCGATGTGGTAGGTCGCTCCGGGCGCCAGTGAGCCCGGCCCCGGCCCGTTGCCTTTGTGCAGCGTCGGCTCCTGGGTGATCTCGCACAGGGGGGTCTGCTCGACCACATCCTCGGTCCACGGATCATCCCACAGGAACGGCACGCACACGCCATCGTCCCCGATCTGCCAGCCGATGATGTCGTCAGTGTTCTTGATCACGACCTGGGCACCGATGGCATAGTTCCCGCCGAGCTGCTGGTCGAAGGACAGCCCATACTGCCAGGTGTACGGGTTCTTCACGTTGGGGTCGAGCAGGTCGTCGGGCGCCGGGGCCGCCTGTGAGGAGACGGGGAGGCCCGGCCACGGATAGACGAAGACCACCTCCACGTTCCCCCGGCCCGGAGGCGGGACGTACCAGGCGGACGAGCCGGGTCCGTCATAGAAGCGGCCAACGAATCCTCGAACCACCGACCTTCCGTCACCCGTGGGCTGCCAGGCGAAGCCGACGCGCGGCGCCCAGTTCTGCCAGGAGATCATGTCGGCGCCCGGGATGATCTCGCCCGTCGGGTTGCCGTCGTTGTCGAGCCTCGGGTAGGCCGGGATCCTGCCGTTCTGGTCGTCGTAGCGCGCGCCGATGTCGAGCGTCAGCCGGTCGCTGATCTTCCAGGAGTCCTCCACGAAGGCCGACTTCGTCGTGGTCTTTGCGCCGTAGATGAAGGGCGGGAAGATCTGGAACCGGAACTCCCAGTAGTCGTACCACCAGAAGGCCGCGCTCGGCGGCTGCTTCCACACGAAGCTGGAGAATTTCGCCCACCTCTCGCCGTTGCCATCGTTGTACTGGACGCCGAACTTGAACTCGCTGTTCCCCGCGATGAACTCGTCGGCAAAGTGTGTCACCACCGCATCGACCTGGGTGTACTCCTCCTTGCGGCTGCTGAACCACCACGGCCCGCCGAGGTAGAGGGCTGGGCCGGGGTAGGTGGAATCTTGCAGACGCTCCTCCGTGCTGCCGGTGCGCGAGGCCAGTTTCTGGTCACGGGTCCAGGTCCCGGCCCGTACGTTGAGCAGGGTCGTGTCCGACAGGATGCCGTTGTAGTCCGCCGTGAGCATGTCGGTGTCGATGTCGTTCTTCATCACGGCCGACAGGGCCGTGAACATGTCCGGTGCGGGCACGACTTCGCTGGTCGCCGTGTGCCCCCTGACATCGAGGCGGTGGTTGTCGCTGATCTGCGTCGTGATCTTGAGGTCGTAGCGGTGGGTGGTCGTCCCGGAGCCCTGGAGCCCCGCCACGTTGTTGGGACCCACGATGTTGTTCTCCTCGACCTGGGCGGCAGCGAAGAACCACACCTTGTCGCGGACGATCGGCCCCCCCAGGGTGGCGCGGAGATCGTAGTAGTCGTCGATGGTGTACTCGCCGGCAGGGTCCCACAGGCGGTAGTCCCAGAGCTTCGAGGAATCGAGCTTGACGTTCGGATCGACCAGGCTGTTGTCCAGCAGGTAGGCCGAGACCGACCCATGGTAGGTGTTGGTCCCGGACTTGGTGACGACGTTGTACACGTTGCCCAGCGTGCTGCCGTACTCCGCCCCCGCCCCGAAGCCCTTGAGAGACGTCTCCATTACGATGTCGGGGTTGACGTTCCAGCTCAGCCAGCCTCCCTCGGGAGACGCCAGGTTGAGACCGTCAATGTTCCACTGCTCGGACGTCGCGTTGCCGCCGTAGCCCGAGAAGTATGAACTCCCCTCGTTGGGCTGGCTCATCCCCGGCGCCACCGACATGACGTCGTAGAAGTTGTTGCGCGTGGGCAGGGCCTCGACGAACTGGGCGTCGTAGTTGGTGGCCACGCTGGAGCTCACGACATCCACCAGGGGGGCCTCGCCGACCACGGCGACCTCCCCGGAGAACGCCTCCGGCTGCATGCGGAAGGTCACCGACGACACGCCGTCGATGGAGACCCTGACGTCCTCGACGTCCTGCGTCATGAAGCCCGCGATCGAGGCCGTCAGCGCATAGCGGCCGATCGGCAGGGCGCCGTACTTGAAGTTGCCGCGCGCATCTGTCACCTGGGTGCGTGTGGCACCCGGAATCGGGTCTCCGGTGAGCACCACCGTCACACCCGGCATCGCCTGGTCGTCCTGGTCGGTCACTTGACCTTGGATGGATCCCGTGATCTGGGCGAACCCGCTGGCGCATGCCAGCAACAGCACTCCGACCACGAGCCACTGACGTCGCATCACCATCTCGATCCTCCTCCCTGCCCTCCTCGAGGGCATAGCTCTTCCTCCTCGCCGAGCGCAAGACGTCACTGCTTCCGCCTCCCTTGCCGTCGCGTCCGATCTGAGATCCCGAGTTCGAACCTTGGTGCCCCACGGGCGGCCGCGATGTGCGTTGGTCTGCACAATCTTACAACTCGACCGGCCGCCCGGTACAGTTGCGTGTTTCCATCACGACCTTGGCTCCCCTTCGACTCCTCAGGACTTTGATTATATAACTTGACCGGCCACCCGGTAGAGTTCTATAGTCGACATCATGAAACGAACGGCACAGTTTGTCAAGAGCGATGCACGACGTGGGAAAGCGGGCCAGGATGGCCACCCGTCGGACGTCTGACGGGGGAGCCGGCTCCACCGCCATGCCGCGCCGCCGACGGCCGAGCCGGCGCCGTGACATCCTGCGGCGGACCGCGCATCTCTTCCTCCAGCGGGGGTACGAGACCACATCCATGGTCGACATCGCCCGCGCCACGGGCATCAGCAAGGCCGGCCTCTACTACCACTTCCCCAAGAAGCAGGATCTGCTCGCGGCCATCATCAACCTCGCCCACGACATCCTCGAGCGCGACGTCCAGAAGGCGCTCGTGGACAGCCGCGACGACGAGGACGCGCTGCGCCGCATCATCCACACCCACGCCCGGCTCATCACCCGGGAGGACGATGCCGCCTACGCCGTCCTCGCCGTCCAGGAGATGCGGTCGCTGCTGCCGGAGGATCGGGCCCAGATCGCCGGCCGCAAGCGCGCCTACCTCGCCATCATCCGCGAACGCCTCGAGTCCCTGGCCGCCGCCGGCAGGCTGGACGGCATCGACCCGACCGTCGCCACCCACACGTTGAGCGGCATGGTGCTGTGGCTGTCGAACTGGTACCGCCCGAACGGCCGTCTCCCCGACGAGGAGGTCGCGGGCCAGATCGCTCGGCTCGCAGTCAACGCAGTGCTGCCGAATGGCAGCTCGTGATTCCGACACCACGCCCCACGATCGCCGGTGAGGAGCCGACGAGGCCCGCTGCGGCAGAGCCGCCCCGCGTGGTAGACTGACGCACCAGTGCGACGGATGAGCCGAAACACCTCAAACACCACGACATCCGAACGCCGCAGCCGCCACCTGGTTGCCGTTGCGGTTGTCGCCGCGGCCTTGGTCGCCGGTGCGGTCCTCACCCTCCACTTCCTCACCGGAGGCGGGTCGGTGGTACCCCATGCCCGCCAGAGGCTCGCCGCTCAGGCCCCCACCTCCGCTCCGCGGCGCACACCCGCCGCCGTCAACGTCGTCCTCATCACCCTCGACACGGTCCGCACCGACCGGCTCTCCTGCTACGGCTCCACGAGGGTGGACACCCCGAACATCGACGCCTTCGCGGCCGAGGGAGTCCGCTTCACCAACGCCGCGAGCACGGTGCCGTTCACTCTCCCGGCGCACTCGTCGATCATGACCGGTCTCTACCCGCCAGGGCACGGCGTCCGCGAGAACGTGGGCTACGTCCTCGACGAGCGCTTCCCCACGCTCGCCGAGCTTCTCGGCAAGGCGGGATGGGCCACCGCCGGGTTCGTGAGCGCGTTCGTGCTCGATGGCCGATGGGGCATCGGGCGCGGCTTCGACCGCTACTTCGACGACTTCAACCTTCAGGAGATGGAGACGCCCAACATGAGCTCGGTGCAGCGCGACGGCGCCGAGACCGAGGCCGAGGCCGTGCGGTGGCTCGACCACCGTCCCCCGGATCGCCCATTCTTTCTCTGGCTCCACCTCTACGACGCCCACGAGCCGTACACACCGCCGGAGCCGTTCAAGTCCACGTACGAGGGTCGACCCTACGACGGCGAGGTGGCCTACACCGACGCACTCGTGGGAAGGTTCCGTCAGGCCCTCGAGGACCGCGGCCTCCTCGATCACTCGCTGATCGTGCTCACCTCTGACCACGGCGAGGGGCTGGGTGATCACGGCGAGATGTTCCATGGCTTCTTCGTCTACGACACCACGATCCACGTCGCCCTGATCGTCAAGCCCCCCGCGGGCGGCAGCGCGGGTCGCGTCGTGGGCCGGGCGGTCAGCCACGTCGACCTGTTGCCCACGATCCTCGACCTGGTGGGCGTGCCGGTCCCCCCCACCGTCCAGGGGCGGAGCCTCGTCCCGCTGATCTCCGGCGAGGACGTTGCCTGGGATCGACCGGTCTACTCCGAGTCCCTGTACCCCCTGCTGCACTACGGGTGGGCCCCGCTCAGGGCGCTGCGCACCGACCGCTTCAAGCTCATCGATGCCCCGCGGCAGGAGCTCTACGACCTCGCGCGGGATCCCGCCGAGCAGCAGAACCTCGACCAGGAGGAGCCGAATCGGGCGAACAACCTCACCGCCGCCCTCGGCGACCTGAGGCGGCGCATCGAAAGTGGCGAGCGCCCCACCCGGACCGGGCCGAAGATGGACGAACGCACCCTCGCCCAGCTGAGGGCCCTCGGCTACATGGCCGGGCAGGGCGCCGTCAGCGTCGAGGACGAGAACGTGGGGGGTCGTGCCGATCCCAAGGACCGCCTCGAGCTCCACCAGAAGATCATGGCCGCCCAGGGCATGATCGGGCAGCACCACGACGACGACGCCAGGCGACTCCTGGAGGATGTGCTCTCCCAGGACGACTCGATCCTCGACGCCCACCAGATGCTGGGGCAGGTCGCGGAGGACGAGGACCGCCCGGAGGAGGCGATCCGCCACTTCAAACGCGCCCTCGAGCTGAACGGAGAGCACGAGCGGTCGCTGTTCGGCCTAGCCGCCGCCTACGCTGACCTCAAGCGCTACGACGAGGCGCTGGTCGGCTTTCGGCGGATCCTGGAGCTGAAGGGCTCGGATGCCCGCGCGTCCCTCGCCATCGCCGATGTCTACGTCGAGCTGAAGCGATTCGACGAGGCCGCAGCGGTGCTCGAGCAGGCCTCCGCGAAGGGTGACACGTCGGCGTTCTTCACCAACAAGCTGGGCGAGGTGCGCGTCGAACAGGGCCGTGACGACGAGGCGGTCCCTCTGTTCGAACGTGCCATCGCCACCGACCCGGGCTTCGCCCTCCCCCACTTCAACCTGGGGGTGGTCTACGAGCAGCGAGGCGACGCCCAGTCGGCGATGAAGCAGTATGAGCGGGCGCTCGAGCTTGCACCGACATTCTTCAAGGCCCAGTTCAACCTCGGCAAGCTGTACGCCTCCATGGGCAACGCGGGTCGGGCACGGCAGCTCTGGGAGGCATCCCTGGAGTCCAACCCCGAGTTCGTCCAGGGACACTACTACCTGGCCAAGCTGATGATGGACACGGGCGGCGATCTCGCACGCGCCGAGAGGCTCGTCCGCAGAGGCATCGAGCTCGATCCGGAGCACGAGGAGGGCCCGCTCGGGTACTTCGTCCTCGCCGACCTGCTCAACCGCACCGGCCGTCCCGCCGAGGCGCGCAAGGCGGTGGCCAAGGGACGCGAGATCCAGGCCGCGACGAAATGACGCCTATTGCACGGTGTTGAACGCACATCGACGACGCTTTGGAGGT
>Ga0315542_1000609_pt1 | contig 22719 bp, 22 predicted proteins | sample SalMarSW160120MG_FD_202541 | JGI IMG/M metagenome (GOLD analysis project Ga0315542, IMG submission 202541) | Salt marsh sediment microbial communities from the Plum Island Ecosystem LTER, Massachusetts, United States - Salt Marsh Sediment SW1601-20 ... | reverse complement strand
GTCTGGTGCGGACGGTGACGCAGGCGCCGGAGTGGGACGGGAGGGACGAGCACGGGAATATGTGCGAGGGCGGCATCTATCTCTATCAGATCGAGACGGAAGGCCGCCGCGTCAGCGGCACGGTGGTACTCCTGGAAAATTAAAAGTGACGGCTTCCCGTGAAGTCCCCCGGATCCTGGAAACCAGGTCGCGGTTTTCAAAAAGGTGCCGGGGAATATTGATTCCGCTTTTCGTTATCATTTGCCTGTTCCGGGTCGTGGAACGCACGCAGGTTGATTCCCGGGATTTTGAAAATCATCTTCCGTGACGGAGGCTGAAATGTTATTCTCATTTTCGGTGTCAGCACGGCCTGCAAAAGGGGGGAAAATTATCCATAGCGGAAAGCCCTTCCTGTTGATGCTGATTCTGTTCTGTAGCTGGTCGGCCTCCGCGGCGGCGGTTACCATCTACCGTTCCATCGGTCCTGGGAACATCCTCGCCCTGGCCTCGGGCGCCGGCAATGATCTGGTCATCGCCGGTGCATTGGCCACCTTTTCAAATCCTTTGCCCGACCGCGCGGGGGTGGGGGATGTTCTTCAGTATGACGCGGACGGAAACGGATCCGTGGACCACGTAGCCTTCATCACCTCGCGGATCAGCGCCGCCCAATTTGTCGTCCAGGACGCCTCCGGTTCCGCGCCCGTTCCAACCGTGGCTGCGGATCAAGACTGGTCGCTTTTCCGGGCCTACACTTCCTTGAGCGAGGCGGAGGCAGGTGCGGAAAACACCGGCGTGGATGCGGCCTTGCGGAATTTCGATGCCTGGTCCGGCGGGCGCGACCTGGTTGCCGGGGATGAAATCTGGAATCTGGCCTGTTACGCGGACGCGGCCGATACGACCTTTTGCGAATTCAATGGCTGGACCACGGACGCCACGCATTATTTGCGCGTCTTCACCCCCCGCCTGCCCTCCGAGGCCGGCGTCAGCCAGAGACATGACGGGAAATGGAGCGACAGCGCCTATCACTTGGTTCTCAGCCATTCCACGGTTTTGCGCAACCGTTTGGATTTCCTGCGCCTGGAAGGGCTCCAGATCAAGATCGCCAGCGTGGACAACGGCATGCAGATCTGCCTGGAAGAGATGCATCCCGGCGAAGGGGACGTGCGCGTCTCTGCTTGCATCTTCGTGGGGGATCCCACGGCGGCCTTCGACTGGCACACGGGCATCAAGTGCTATTCCGCGGGTTCGGGCGCGCTGCGGGTGTGGAATAGTCTGTTTTACGATTTCAACGGCGGCAATAATCAGGGCGGCATCATTCCCGAGGACGCGGAAACCACCTTTTATCTCTATAACAATACCTGGATCAACTGTCTGCGGGGTATTTTCTCCAACGGCGGCGAGGTGGTCGCCAAAAACAATCTCGCCCAAGGATGCACGGACGGGTATTGGGGGTCCTTCTCGGCAGCTTCGGACTACAATCTTTCGGACCTGGCGGCGGACGCGCCCGGCGCGCATTCCCGAAACTCCGCCACGGTGATCTTCGTAAACGCCGGAGGCCAGGATTACCACCTGTCCCTGAGCGATACCTCGGCCCGGGGCGCGGGGGCCGACCTGTCCCTGGACCCGGATCTGGCTTTCAACGATGACATTGATAGCCAGCCGCGCCTGGGCAGCTGGGACATCGGCGCGGATGAGATCTTCATTCCCACCCCCACCCCGACGGCGACCCCGGCGGCGACCCCAACGCGTACACCGCCCGCGCTAACCAACACGATTTTCAACCTGGATCGAACTTTGCTAAAAACGTCCCGCGGAGAAGCCTGCCGGATAACGTTTAGCCTGGTCACTCCCGGCCGAGTCCGGATCAAGGTCTTCGATCTCACCGGCAGAAAAATCGCGACGCTGCTGGATGGGGAACAAAGCGCCGGAAGACACGAGTTAGTCTGGAACGGGGCCGGGGCCAGTTCGGGCACCTATTTTATTTATTTTGAAAGCGGAAATCATAAGGCGCGCAAGAAACTCGTGGTTGTCAGATAATACCAAACCAGCGGTAACCAGCAAACCATGCCGGGAGAAAACGGATTGAAGCAGACCGGGGAGAAGCATACCAGGCCGATGGTTATGATAGGGATGGGGTTGTTGTACCTGCTGTCCCTCAATCCCGCACAAGCGTTTACCACCAATCAGTCCGCGGATTGGGTCCTCGGCCAGCCGGACATGGCCGGCGCCTGCGCCAACCAGTGCACGACGCCGTCCGCCAAGACCCTCAACGTGCCCTCCTGCGTCAACACGGACGGAACACGCCTTCTCATCGTCGACGAATCCAACCACCGCGTGCTGATTTTCAACACCCTGCCCTCCGGTAACGATCCGGACGCGGACGTGGTGGTCGGCCAGCCGGATATGAGCAGCCGCCTGGCCAACCAGGGAGGCGGGTGCCAAGCCAATACCCTGGCTTGGCCGTTTTTCGCGTGGAGCGACGGCACCCGGCTTTTCGTCACGGACGCGGCCAATTCCCGCGCCTTGATCTACAACACGATTCCCTCCAGCAACAACGCCAGCGCGGATGTGGTGATCGGACAGGCCAACATGACCAGCGGCTGCGTCAACCAGTGCGGCCCCGTGGGCGCCAACACGCTGAACAACCCGATTGCCATCATCAGCCACGGCGGAAGGATGTTCGTTTCCGACCAGATCAACCACCGCGTGCTGATCTACAACAGCATCCCGGCCGGAAACAACGCCAGCGCGGACGTGGTGGTCGGCCAGCCCGACATGGTTTCCAATGCCGAAAACCAAGGCGGTGCCGCGGGGGCCAATACCCTGAGCTTTCCCTCGGGAATCATTTGCGATGGAACGCGGCTGCTGATCGCGGACCGGGGCAATCACCGGGTGCTGATTTTCAACTCCATACCACTTGCCGACAATGCCAGCGCGGACGTGGTGATCGGCCAGCCGAACATGACCAGCCGCATGTCCAATCAGGGCGGCTCCCCGGGGCCCAATACCTTGAACAATCCCTGGGGAGTCTATGTACAGGGGTCACAGCTCTACATCGCCGACAGCAACAACAACCGGGTACTGATTTTTGACGGGATTCCCCTCGCCAACAATGCAGCCGCCGCGGTGGTGATCGGCCAGGCGGACTTCATCAGCAACAGCCCCAATCAGGGTGGCGGAGCAGCCGCGAATACCCTGTATTTTCCCAATCCCGGCGTGCACGAGCAGGACCGTTTGTACATTCTCGACCGTTTCAACAGCCGGGTATTGGTTTTTGACCAGCCCCCGGTGGCGATCATCCGGTCGGTCGGCCCGGGCAGCACCGGCAGCCTGGCTCAAGGCGGTGCGAACGCGCTGACCTTGTCGGGCTCACTCGCCGCGTTCGGCGTTGGGCTGCCCGCGCGGGTGGGCGTGGGTGACGTGATCCAGTATGATTCGGACAACAACGGTTCGGTGGATGCGCTGGCCTTCATCGAAGCCCGGGGTTCCGCCTCGCAATACACGGTGCGGGCCGCGGACGGGCGGAATGTGCCTCCGCCCACGCTGGCACCCGACCAGGACTGGGCGGTGTTCCGGGCCTATACCTCGCTCTCGGATGCGGAGCAGGCTGCGGAGAACGCCGGCATCTCCGCTGGACTGAGAGACTTCGATTCGTGGACCGGGGGAAAAGACCTGGTGGCCGGCAATGAGGTCTGGAACCTGGCGTGTTATGCGGACGCGGTGGATACCACCAGCGTGGAAATCCAGGGCTGGACAACCTCTGCGGACCACTATCTGAGAATTTATACCCCGGAGGCGCCCGGCGAGGTGGGGGCCGGCCAGCGGCACCACGGCAGCTGGGATCCTGGCGCCTATCGGCTTGAAATTGCCAGCAACAATTCGGTTTTCCGCAACGGACAGATTAATCATCTCCGGCTGGAAGGGCTCCAGTGCCGCATTTCCTCGGTGTCCAACCCGGGAACCGTGGGCGTATCCGTGGAAAGCATGGGGCCAGGTGCCGATATCCGCATTTCGGATTGCCTTTTCCGCGGATTGCCCGGGACGCCGCAGAACCTTCATCTGGGCATCGCCATCTGGAGTGCCGGCAGCGGGATCGTCCGGGCCTGGAACAATGTCTATTACGATTTCAGCGGCAATGCCCAGAACGGCGGCATCGGGCAGATGGCGGCGGGATTCACGCTCTACGCGTACAACAACACCATGGTCGATTGCAGCCGGGGGATTTGGGCGAACGCCGGCACGACCGTGGCCAAAAACATTCTGGCGCAAGCCTGCACGGACGGTTTCAACGGCACCTTCGCGCCCGCCTCGGATTACAATTTATCGGATTTACCGGCCGACGCACCCGGCCCCAATGCGCGCAACACCACGCTGGTGGGATTTGTGAACGCGGCCGGCGATGATTTCCACCTTTGGCCAGGAGATACGGGCGCCCGGGGCCACGGTGTGAATCTCGCCGCAGACGCCGACCTGGCCTTTAACGATGATCTGGACCGGGAAGCCCGTCCCGGAACCTGGGATATCGGCGCCGACCAAATGTTGCTGCCCACGTTTACTCCCACGATTTCGCCAACACCGGTAACGACTCCCACCCCGACGCCCACCCTATTCGCCACGTCCACGGTCAGCGCTACCTGCAGCTTCACGCGGACTCCCTTGCCGTATCCCGGCCTGGACCAGGGCGGGGGCTATGCCACACCCAATCCGTTTTTCCCGGGACTCGGCCAGCAGGTGAATTTCAACTTCGCGCCGCAGGATCCCCGGGCGGCTTGCCTGATCCGAATCCTGGATCTCAAGGGGCGAGCGATCCGCAGCTTGCGGCAGGCGCGGGTTTGGGATGGAAGAGATGATCACGGCCGCCTGTGTGAAGGCGGCGTGTACCTCTACCAGGTCGAGACGGAGGGAAAAAGGGTTTCCGGCACGGTCGTCCTGCTGGAAAATTGAACCCGCCACCGCCCCTTAGATTTCGCACTGCACGTGCCCGCATAAAAAAATATTTTCCACGTGCGTCGGGATGATATACTACTTCTTCGAAGGCGTTTCATTCGGAAGAAAAACCAATCCTGCTCAAGGTTCGGCATGAATCCTCCGGCACGCATGGTTTTGACAATCTCGCTTTCGATCCTGGCGGGGATAACAACTGCCGTTGCGGGGCAAGCCGCCGCTCCCGCCTCCGCGCCCGCGGCGGAAAGAACCAATACGATTGCTGCGCAAACCCGCGCCCCGGGTCCGCGGATAGATTTTGCGCGGGAAACCTGTGATTTCGGCCGCGTGTACGAAGGCGAAATCATGACCTGCGAGTTTCAATTCACCAATCCGGGCGATCAAACCTTGAAAATCCTGGCGGTGAAACCTTCTTGCGGGTGTACCCAGGCGCGGCCCTATGACTCGGAGGTGGCCCCGGGCGCGAGTGGGCGCATTCCCATCCGGTTGGACACGGAAGGCATACGGGGCGATTTTCAACGGGCCATCCGTATATCCACCAATGCCCCCGGCCGGGAGAAAATCACCCTCATGCTCAAAGGCCGTTCCGAGCCGCCCTTGGAGGTGGTACCGCCGCAGGTGGTCTTCGGAATTCTCACGCCCGCCGGCCCGCCGGCCCAAAGCAGCGTGCGCATCATCAATCACCGCATGCAGCCGTTGAAATTCACGAAGGTGGCAAGCGAGGATGCCGCGTTTATTCCCGAACTTGCAGAAAGGCAGCCCGGCAGGGAATTCGAGCTGATTGTGAAAACCCGGCCGGAATTGCCTCCCGGCGCGTACCGCTCCTGGATCCGCATGGAAGCCGGCGGCAAAGAAGGCGGAGAGTTGTGGATTCCCGTGAGCGCGTATATGCCCGCCACGGTGGAAATCCGCCCGCGGCAGATCGTTTTACCCGCCCACCCCCTTCCGAAAGTGCTCACGCGCACACTGCTGCTTGAATATTCCGGACCCGGAAATCTTCCGGTTCCCAGGGTTGGAACGAATCATGCGGATATCCAGGTTCGGGTGAAAAAGCTTTCCGGCCAATCATTTCAAATCGCCGTGCGTTTCCCCAGGGGATTTCTGGCACTGCCGGCGGAAGCGCCGGCGGTGACGATCGAAACCCCGGAGCCTTCGCCGGGGGTTTACAAGATTCCCGTGGTCTCCGGAAGCGAAGGCCAAGGTCAGCACGACTCCGCTGCACACTCGGGCGGAGGATAAAACCTCGGCAAGTTTAGACGGGAACGGTCCATGCTGATGTCGGATGATCTAAAAAAAGCCCTGCTCCTCCTCCTGGTGGCGAGCGGAGCCGCCGCCTTGGCCAATGGCCTGCGGCCGGACAGGCTCGCTTGGTTCGGCGGTTCCGGCGGGGAACAAGCCGTGCCGGGCGGATCGGAATTGACGGCGCCTCGATCGGAGGACCAAGTCCTGCGAGCATGGCGGCGCGGCGGCGCGGTGTTCGTGGATGTGCGCTCACAGGAAGAATACCAACAGGGCCATATCCCCGGCGCGTTGAATATACCCGCCGAGAGGAAGAGCCTGCACCTGGACTCCATCGTGTCGCTTCTGCCCGTCGCGGATCGGGTCATCCTGTATGGACCGCGGCCGGAAGTCGCCAATCTATATGTCTATTTGCTGAAATTCGGCTTTTCCTCCCGGCACCTCGAAACGTTTTACCCTGGGCGGGATTTTCTGAAAAAGCACGGGCGATTTCAGAAAGGCAGGAAGCCGTGATTCCGGCGGATCGGTGGAAATATTTTTCCTGGGTGCTGGCGGGTTTTCTGGGCGGGCTTTTTATTTATTCCGGCCTGCTGAAAATCATGGATCCGGCCGCATTCGCCGGGGCCGTGAAGAATTACCGCCTGCTCCCCGCGGTTTTCGTTTCCGCGGCGGCGATCATTTTGCCTTGGTGGGAGCTGGCGGCCGGCGTGGCCGTGTGGATCCCGAAATGGCGCCGGGCCGGGGCCTTGGTGCTGGCGGGTTTGGCGTGCGTATTTTTAATCGCCGTAATTTCCGCGCTCATTCGCGGGCTGGATATCTCCTGCGGCTGTTTCGGCGCCCACAGCCACCGGGCGGGACTTTCGACCCTGGCCATTGACATCGCCAGCTTGGCTGCTGCGGCGTGCCTGTTGATCCCATCTCCCGCGCGTCCGGAGACGCGCGGAGGACCCGGAACGGAGGGAAACACACTTTCCTAGGGGGATGTGCCGCCTTACGGCTGGGACAGGATCCAGGTAAGACCCAGTAGGGCCTGCAGGCGTGTATCCTTGTCCTGCGTGATGGAAAGAACTTCCGCGGGGGTATCCAGCATGGTCCAACCCGCCGGGCTGGGCTGGACGCTGCCGGTGATGAAGGTCAAATCCAGGCTGAAGGGTCCGTCGCTCAGGCCCAGTCCGACCCGCCAGGAGGAGTTCTCCAGGTTGTTCACGATGCGGGCGGGAGTGCCCGCCCCGGGATGGGCGTAATGGGTTTCGTAACTGATCCGGTCGTTGAAATAACCCAACCGCAGGAACAAGCCCTCCAGCAAACCATACTGGATTCCCAGCCCGAAGCGGGTAAAGCCCGAATCCGCGATGACGTCGTTCGTCAACTCCGGATGTCCTTCCTGCCGGCTTTTGGAGGAGCCCAGACGGTATTCAAAGGCCAAGATCGACCCCTCTTGGGGGACGAAAGCGCTTCCAATTCCGATGGAAGAGGACAGGGTGTCGACGCGAGGCTGGGCGTACAGACCGTCGGGGAGATAGCTGAGCATGCGCCCGGTGGGAAAGGGGTGGTCATATCCCCGGTTGTTAAACACCACGCCGAAACGGAGATCGTCGCTCCGCGCCATGGGCAGGCGCACGCGGAAGGAAAACTCGTAATCCAGGTTATCCAGGGCCCGAAAGAGGTGGCCGGGCGCCTCGCCGCGGTACCAGTGCGCGTTGTTGTACCCCAGCACCAGAGCAATGTCCATGACCGAGTGATAGGTGTAAAGGCCCTGCAGCTGGGCCTGCCAGGGCAGGGCGGTGGTGCGCCGGAAGTCGCTCCCATCCAGGTCGATCCAGGACCGGTTCAGGACCTGCAGGCCGGTTCGTTCGCCGGTGCAAAGCAAGCCGAGGTCCATTTGATCTTCGGGATCAAAAACCGATTGCAGGCGCCAGGCCCCGCCCAGTTCAAGTTCGGTCTGGACGAATTCCGTGTCATACACCGCGTTGAAGTCCAGCGGCAGTTCTTCCAGCACGGGGGTCCAATCCCGATCCTTGACCAGCCGCTCCCGGCCGGCATCCGCCCCGAGGCCGGCGCCGACCGCCACCCCGGGCAGGATTTCCCAGGCCGTCCGGATCCGTCCTCCGCCGTCGGCCCCCCAAGTCCGGGAACCCTCGTCAGAGGAATCCAGGTTGAACCCGGAGCCTTGGGGCAAAACTTGGATCATCCAGTGGTCCGCAAGGCTCCAGAGGAGCCCGCCGTACCCCGTACGTCCCCAATCGTCCAGGCTGGACGACAATGTCCCGGATTTCCGGCTGTATAAGGTGAGCGGGTGGAGCGTATTTCCCAGAGGATCCACGATGGTCAGGGCGTCCCCGGGCAGCGTGAGGAAGTCCGCTTGGCGCAACCGCCAATTCAAGGACGCCGCCAGGTCCACGCGTCGTGTCTGGTCCAGGAAGGCGGCACCGGCGGGATTGCCGAGGTTGAACAAAGACAGGACCGTGGTCTCTTCCTCCAAAACCAGCGCGGTCCTGCCCAGGGCCTCGACTTTGGGATCCGCGGCCGTGCACAAGTGGGACAAGCTGAGCAGCAGGCCTGCCGCGCCAATCAGACACCAGAGGGAGCGCATCTGCGGAGTCAATCTCCTTCACGGGACTGGACAAACAAAGTAGTGCCGATGATACCCTTGGGCCGAAGCAATTGTCAAGGGCTCACTTGACGCCAAGGCGCTTTTTTGCTATAGTTCGCAAGCCATTTTCACTGGGACTCACGCAGGTCCTTGCCAGCGCGGAACCATTTTTCCGGGAGCCGCTATGCCTACCGTTTGGGTGCGTTTGCCTGACCGACGTGGTTATCCCGTCATCATCCGGTCCGGCAGTTTGTCACAACTGGGAATTCTTGCCCGGAATCGCGTCCGGGGGAAAACCGCCTGCCTGATCACTCACCCCCGTCTCCAGAAACTTTACGGACAACAGGCCTCTTCCTCGCTGGCCGCCGCCGGCTTCCGGGTGCACAGCTTTCTCGTGCCCGAAGGGGAAAAAAGCAAAAACCTTGGAGAAGTCGAACGCCTGACCGGACGGATGCTCCGTCACCAGCTTGACCGCACGGCCTGCGTGGTGGCCCTGGGGGGAGGCGTGATCGGAGACTTGGCGGGCTTCATCGCCGCCACCTACCTGCGCGGAGTGGAATGGATCCAGGTCCCAACCACTTTGTTGGCTCAGGTGGATTCAGCCGTGGGCGGGAAAGTCGCCGTGAATCACGCCTTGGGCAAAAACATGATCGGCGCCTTTTATCAGCCCCGCCTGGTGGTCAGCGACCCGCGGGTTCTGCGCACCCTGCCCGCCCGGCAATTCCGCGCCGGCTTGGCCGAGGTAATCAAATCCGCCATTATCGCGGACCGGAATTTTTTCGCCTTTCTGGAGCGGAAACTTCCTGAACTCCAAGCCCGGAAGTCCCGCGAGCTCACCCTGGCAATCAGCCGGACGTGCGCGATCAAGGCGGAAATCGTGTCCCGGGATGAAAAGGAAAAGGGTCGGCGTGCTCTGCTGAATTACGGCCATACCATCGGCCATGCCCTGGAAGCGTATCATCATTATCGCGTCTATCTCCACGGCGAAGCCATTGCCATCGGGATGATCGCCGCGGCCCGTCTTGCGCATCAAATCGGCCTCTGTGGGGCCAAGACCGTAGCCCGGCAGGAGTCCATTTTCGCCGCGGCCGGGTTGCCCACGTGCGGCAAGGGGGAATCCGTTTCCAAGCTGGAAAATCTCATGAAAGTTGACAAAAAATCTCGCGCAGGCAGCTTGAATTTTGTATTGACACCCCAAATCGGGCATGCTAGGATAACTAATAATTTAACGCCTTTTTCCGTACGCCAGGTGCTGTTAACCGTTGTCAGACCGGTTTGACAGCGGAGGTAAGAATGGCTAAAGACGATTCCGGATTCGCTGAAATCGAAGAATATACAAAAAAACTAACGCAGAATCCGGAATCATTGGTATTCGTACCCTTGGCCGAGTCCTACCGAAAAAGCGGCATGCTGGACGAAGCCATTGAGACCAGCTTAAAGGGCCTGCAAGTTCATCCGTCCTACATGAGCGCCCGCATCGTATTGGGTCGGGCGTACATGGACAAGGAACTTTATGAAGATGCGGCCAACGAGTTCCGCAAAGTTGCGGCCGCGGACGCCAATAATATTATGGCCCATTCCCTGCTGGGCCAGATCTATATGAAGCAGGGAAAGTATTCCAGCGCCATTGAGGAATACCAGAAAGTATTAAGCCTGAATCCCGACGACGCCAATGCGCAGCAGATGCTGCAACAGGCGCTGGAACAGGCGAAGAAAACGGGACAAACGCGCCCCGCCGGCGTCCCGGACACGAAAAACGAGTTATCCCAGGCAGAAGCCTTAACCAAACAAGGCGACATCGAGAATGCCATTAAAATCTACCGCCTGATTCTGGAGGCGGATCCGGAAAATTTGGTGGTGCGGCAGAGGCTGAAAGATCTCGAACTGCGCAAAGCCCAGGCCAGCACCGAGCGCAAGACGCCGGAACGCGCGAAAGCCGAGACGGCCTCCAGCAGCCACCGGGACAACGATAAAATCACCTCGGATGATATTCTGTCCGTGATGAAGGATACCATCCCCAAGGCGCCGGAAAAAAACAAGGAAGAGGAAAAAGGGGAAAAGAAGAAAGAGGAAAAGAAGGAAGAAAAACGGGAGGAAAAAAAGACCGCGCCGGCCAAAGAACCCAAGCCCGAGGTGAAAGCGCCTCCGGCGGCGGAGACCAGGAGCTTGGTCGGCCCGGAAATCGAAGTCACCCTGGGAAAGCTGAATCAGACTCCCGGTATCGTCGGCTCCTTATTGATTGACGAAAAGGGGAAAGTGCTGCATAGTACGTTCAAGCAGCCGGGAAATCTTCAGGAGATGGCGCAGACCACCGCGGTCATCCTGCAGAAGACGGAAAAGGCCGTGAGTGCCATGGATTACGGCCGGCAAGTGCGGCAGATCCTCGTTACCGGCCAGACGGGCCAGATTTTTTTCACCAAGCTGGGGAACCGGATTTTGCTGGTCCAGGCGGATGAAAACATCAATATCGGGAAATTGCGGCTGGCACTGAACGAGGTCAATAAAGTTTTACGTTAACCATTTTCGCTGCGCCCACATGCGGGTGAGGATATGGATTTCAAATCGATTCTCAACGAGATCGTAGGGAACGTAGACGGCGCAATTGGGGCGGGGCTGGTAGGCACGGATGGAATCGTGATTGACCAGGTTTCGACCAAGGGAACCTTCGACATCAGCGCCGTCGGCGCTGAATATGCCACCATTATCAAGAACGCGAAAAAAGCCTCGGAAAACTTCGGGCTGGGAAAAACCTCGGAGATCATGATCTCGACCGAAAAGGCCATGATGATCATGATGATCGTCGGTGCCGAATATTTCATCACCATGGCCCTGGAATTGGATGGCAACCTCGGGCGGGGCCGCCTCGAGGTGAAAAAAGCCATCCCCAAACTGGAGCGCGAGCTCGCCTAGGCGTGCGTCCCGGTCGCCGGCCGGTGAGCAGCCACTTTCGGCCTCCCGGGGACGGAAGTGGTTTTTTTACTTTGCGAGGGTCATGTGCCGACAGGGGCCTTTTTCCCGAGAAAACTGCATGCCCGTGCATGGCGCTTGCCGGGAACCGGTCGGGGCTGGAAGATCCTGGCCGGCCTGCTGAGCGTCACCCTCCTCCTCCTGATCCTGTTTGCCGGCGAGAAAAGCCTCTTCAAGTTGATATCCCTCCAGCGGGAGCAACAACACCTGCAGATTTCTCTGGAAAAAATCAAGGCCGGGAACCTGAAATTGTCCCGGCAGATCAAAGATTTGCAAGCCAACCCGCAGGCAGTGGAGCCGATTGCGCGGGAGGAGCTGGGCCTGGTGTATCCGGGGGAAATTCTCTATCGCTTCGTTCCCCCGTCGGAGGCCAGCCCGCGCGAACGCTAGAGCCCGGTCACAGCCGCCCGTGCCGGAACGCCGCCGCGCGCTTCGGAACTCGCCCTTTCCGGGGAGGATAGAACGGCCGGCCATGGAAGTCAAAGAGAACGACTTTTTGGAAGCCGAGGTCATCCGCGTAACGAGATACGGCGCCGTCGTTCGACTTCAGGATGGAAGCCCGGGTTTTGTCCATGTTTCCGAGATCGCGCGGGCGTTTGTGCGGGATGTCGCGGACGATCTCTCCGCGGGGGACCGGATTCTGGTCAAACCGCTGGCGCCAAACCGGAAAGCCCAGACGGAGTTTTCATTCAAGCAGGCCGGAAGCGTCAAACTTTCCGGCCCGGTGTCGTTGAAACCCGCGGCGGGTGAAAGAGGAAGCGGCTTGCCGCTGCCGTCCCGCCGCTTCTTCTCGGGTCTCCCGCGGAAAACCCCGCCGCAGAACTTTGAAGACAAGTTGCAGAGATTCATGCGCACCTCCGAAGAGCGGCAGGCCGAGCTCAGGCGAAACCTGGAAAACAAACGCGGCGGCCGCGCACGGACCTGACGTCTGGAGGCCGGGACATGCGCTGGGAGAAAATGAACGCGACCGACCAGGACATCATCGCCAAACAGATTCAGCGTCAACCCCGGAATGTGTGCGGCATCGCCCGGCGGTGTCCGCGGCATTGCCCCCAGGTCATCGTCAACCGGCCTCTGCCCCAGACGGAGACCGACGCGGAGTTTTTTCCCACGGTTTTTTGGTTGACTTGCCCGGTCATGGTCAGCCGGATCGGCCGCATAGAAGACCAGGGGTACATCCGGCGCATTCAAACGCAGGTCCGCGAGGACGGCGAGTTGAGTCAAAATTTGCGGGATGCGCACCTGGAATACATCTATGTCCGCAATGCCTTGCTGGAGCGGACGGACCGCCTGCACCTGCGCCAGACGCGGCGGCTCCTGTCCGAGGAGATGTCACGGCTGGGGATCGGCGGAGTCGCCGACTTGAACTCCATCAAATGCCTGCACACGCATTATGCCCATTATCTCGCCACCTACAGCAACCCCGTGGGACTGTTGGTGGAAAAACTGCTCTCCCTGCAGGAGGCGGACGGCGAATGCCGCCAATGCTGGAAAAATTCAGAGCAAGCCGGGGTGGCGGAATAGGCAGACGCAGCGGACTTAAAATCCGCTGAGCCGAAAGGTTCATGCCGGTTCGATCCCGGCCCCCGGCACCAGCCCTGCGCCAGACGGCGCGGCCCGGCGCAAGGTTTTTTCCAACTTTTTTTTATTCCCCCTAGACATCCCTCCCTCCCTGTGCTAGAGTCTCCACCAACGCCGCGGGGTGGAGCAACGGTAGCTCGTTGGGCTCATAACCCAAAGGTTGCTGGTTCAAATCCAGCCCCCGCAACCAGAATACCCTTCGCCCGCCGGGGAGAATACCCCCGGCGGGCTTTGTTTTTTCCGGGCCGGCTACGGAGAAATAATGCCCGCGAGCCGGTTATTTTTGCTAAGATGTGCGCATGCCGGACGCTTACGAAATGTTCGAAATCGTGGATGAACAGGGCCGGGTCGTGGGTCTGGCGCCCAGGGAAACGTGCCATGGCGATCCCACCCTGACCCACCGGGTGGCCCATGTGTTGGTCTGCGACTCCCGCGGACGGCTTTATCTGCAAAAACGATCCCGCCACAAGGATATTCAACCCGGCAAGTGGGACACGTCCGTCGGGGGGCACCTCAAACCCGGCGAGAGCCCCCTGGCCGCGGCGCGGCGCGAATTGAAGGAAGAACTGGGCATCTCGGGCGTGGAACTCGAATTTCTCTACCGGTACCTCATGTGTAATGAAGTGGAATCGGAGCTGGTCGACACCTTTCAGTTCCGGTGGGAAGGGCCGGTTCATCCGGAGCCCGCGGAAATCGAGGAGGGGCGCTGGTGGGAGCCGGCGGAGATCCAAACCGCCCTGCGCTCCGGCCTCTTTACCCCGAACTTCGAGGAAGAATTTCAGCGCTGGCGGAAGGCGCGGAATGACCCGGCCCCGTAAACAGGCCCGGATGCTTGTTCTTCAAAGCCGGAAGTGCGGCCTCCTCCAGGCTCCGGTTTGATCCGGAGGCGGAGGTCGGACGCTCGCAGGCAAAGTGGACGGAGGGGCGCGGGTGATGTCCTGGTGGGCGCAAATACACAGGACCATGGAGAAACTCGGCGATTATTGCCTTTTCAGCGTGCAGGCACTGATTTCCGCCGTCCGGCGTCCGCCCCGTTCCCGGGATGTGCTCGACCAGCTTGATGCCCTGGGGGTGCAGTCCCTGCTCATTCTCATCGCGACCGGCTTGTTCGTCGGCATGGCCATCACCATCATCATGGAAGCGGAGATGGAACTCTACGGCGCCAAGGTCTATATCGGGCGGATGCTGGCCGTGGCGACCGTGCGCGAACTGGCTCCCGTTTTTTCCGCGTTGATGCTGGCGGGCCGGGTGGGCGCCCGGATCGCGGCCGAACTGGGTTCCATGCGCGTGACCCAGCAGATTGACTCCATCGAGGGCTTGGGCCAGGATCCCATGCAGAAACTGGTCACCCCCCGTTTGCTGGCGTTGCTGATCATGCTGCCGGCCTTGACGATGATCATGAACCTAGTGACACTTTTGGGAGGGTTCCTGGTTTCCACGGTTTCACCCGGCGTGTTCTGGTTCGAGGCCCGCAAGGCCTTTGTGATCCGGCACCTGTCGGGGGGCCTGCTGAAACCCTTTGTGTTCGGGTACCTGATCGCGACCATCGCCTGTTTCCTGGGCCTGCGGACCTCCCTGGGAGTCCGCGGAGTGGGGGAAGCCGCCGCCCGCGCCGTGGTGACCAGCTCGGTGGCGATTTTTCTCGCCAATTACGTCATCGGCTTCCTGATCCTGAAAGCCTTCGGAGTATAGCGCATGCTGACTTTGCGCGGCGTGGATTATTCCATCGGGGAAAAAAGAATCCTGCAGGACGTGCACTTGGACGTCGGGGAGCAGGAAACCCTCGCCATCCTGGGGGCTTCCGGGTCCGGCAAAAGCACCATTCTTAAAATCATGCTGGGATTGCTCCGGCCGGACCGAGGGGAAGTGAAGGTCTTGGGGCGCGAGATCACCCGGCTTCCCTACGAGCAACTGGTCGAGTTAAGAAAACGCCTGGGAATCGTGTTTCAAGAAGGAGCGCTGTTCGATTCCTTGACCGTGGGCGAGAACGTGGCTTATTATTATTTGGAACACACCTCCCGGAGCCACGGGGAACTCGAACCGCTGGTGCGAAACATGCTCCGCACGGTGGGCCTGGAAGAGACCATGGACATGATGCCGGAGGAACTGTCCGGCGGCATGCGCCGCCGCGTGGCCATCGCGCGGGCGCTGATTTATGAACCCGCGGTGATCTTATATGACGAACCCACGACCGGGCTGGATCCCCTGGCGGCGGGAGGCATTCTGGAGCTGATCAACCGGTTGAAACACCAGCACCGGGTCACCAGCGTCGTCGTGACGCATGCCTTGGACGACGCCTTGACCGTGGCCGACCGTTTCGCGATCCTGCGGGACGGAAGCGTGGTCTGGAGCGGGACCAAACGGCAGTTCAGCGCCAACCGCAAACGCATGCTGGCGCTCTATTACCGGCCGGCCGAAGACCGCGCCGGCGTCCACGAGGGGGCCGCGTGAAGAGCAGCCGAAATTATCCTGCCATGCAATTCAAGGTGGGGACCCTGCTGGCCGTGGCGCTGGGCGTGACCCTGCTCGCCATGATCTTTCCCACCAAGGGCGTGAATCCTTTTTCCGCGAAATTCAAATTGGTGGCCTACTTCCCGGAAGTGGCCGGCTTGAGGCCCTCCTCGCCCGTGTGGTTTTCCGGCGTGGAGGTCGGTACGGTCAGCTACGTGGATTTTGTGCCCGGAAGCGACCCGCCCCGCCTGCGGGTCGTGTTGAAGGTGGAACGCCGGATTCGCAAGTACATCAAGACCGACTCCAAGGCGGTCATCCAGGGCATGGGGCTTCTCGGCGACATGTACGTGGACCTCACCCAGGGCAGCCCGGAGGCGCCCCCCGCCGCCAACGGCACCGTGCTGGAAGGGGTGCCGCCGGAAAACACGCGCGATCTTCTGAGCCAGATCATGACCTCGGCCGGAAGCCTGCTGCAGGACCTGCAGCAGGTCTCTTCCAAGATCGCAACGGGCGAAGGCACCCTGGGTGCACTGGTCAACGATCCGGACCTGTACCGGGAATTGCGCGCCTCCCTGCAGCAGCTGCAAACCTTCATCGGAACCCTGAACGCCTCCCACGGCTCGGCGATGAAATTCATCCGGGACCCCCAGCTCTACGACGAGCTGGTGGCCGCGGTGCGCGAAATCCGGGAGGTGGCCGGCGAACTCAAGGGGGCGGAGGAGAAACTCTTCAGCCCGGAAACCCGCGAGGCCCTGGATAAAACCGTCAAGACCGCCGCCCGGGTGGTGGAAAAGGTGGGCGAGTACCAGGAAAAAGCGGACCGCATCCGCTTCGACCTGAATTTCGGGCTGGATAAATACGCCCAGGACATTGCCGCCGGCCACGTCGATCTTCTGATTTGGCCCAACGAAAAACGCTACTACCAATTGGGCATCAACAAAGTCAGCCGCCTGTACGGGCTCGAGGAAGACGAGACGACTTTCACCGCCCAGCTGGCCTGGCGCATTTTGGATACCCCGCTTTTCATCCGGGGCGGATTGATCAAGGACGAATATTTCGTGGCCGGGCTGGACTTGCGCCTTTTCGAAGACGATTTCCGCGTGCTGCTGGACGCCTACCGGGTGGAATTCAATCCCGCGCAAGTGGATCTGCGAACCGGCGTCGTGCTGCTGGATCTGATCGAAATCACCGCCGGCGCCGAGGACGTTTTCCGGACCCCCTTCTACAAGGCCGGCTTGACCATTCATTACCGGGACGAGGACCTGCTGAACGTCTTGTTCAAAATGAAATTTTAATCACCGTCGCGTTGCTCGCCACCGCGCACGAGGTGCCATGCGCAGCTATACGACCTACATGACATTTCACACGAAACGGCAGCGTGAATACCGGAACATCACCGGCGACGTGGCGAAGGCCGTGCAGGCCGCCGCCGTGCAGGAAGGGCTGGTCTTGGTGTCCGCCCTGCACATCACGGCCGGGGTGTTCGTCAACGACGCGGAATCCGGGCTGTTGCAGGACATCGACGAGTGGCTGGAAACATTGGCGCCGTCGGGAAAGAATTACCGCCACCACCAAACCGGCGAGAGCAACGGAGACGCCCATTTGAAAAACCTCCTGGTCCACCACCAGGTAATCTTGCCCATTACCGGGGGACGGCTGGATTTGGGTCCCTGGCAGCAAGTCTTCTACGCGGAATTCGACGGCCGGCGCCCCAAACGCTTGATCATCAAGGTCATGGGGGAATAAAATCGGGAGTCCCGCGCGCTTCCGCGCTTTGGACCGGGAAGCGCAGGGGATGGAGGGACGGCATGGAATGCCGTGAGGAGAAAAATCGCCAAACCTGCAATTGCACTTACCCCTGCTCCCGCAAGGGCGTGTGCTGCGAATGCATCGCCTACCACCGCCGTTCGGGAGAACTGCCTGCCTGCTACTTCGATTCCGCCGCGGAGAAGACCTATGACCGGTCCGTGGAGGCTTATCTGCGGTCGCGCCGCCGGGCGTAAGGGCGCGGTCCGGGGCCGGGGAGGGATTTCCGTTGACGCGGGTGGCACGAGCGGGTATGATGAGTCCCGGCAGGCTTAAGGCCCCCGGGCCCGGCCTGCCTTGTTATTTCCGGGAAGGCAGGGAATGACGCCCGTGACGGTCACGGCTTCCGGCGAAAAACGCGGCTTGTTCTCCTCGAACCTGGGGTTTCTTTTCGCGGCGGTCGGCGCCGCCATCGGCTTGGGCAATATCTGGCGCTTTTCCTACATGGTCTACATCCATGGCGGGGGCGCGTTCATGATACCCTATGCGGTGGCCCTGCTGACGGCCGGGATCCCCCTGCTGCTGCTGGAATACGGCCTGGGACACCGCAAACAGGCGGCCGCCCCGCTGGCCTTTGCCAAAATCAGCCGCCGGACGGAATGGCTGGGGTGGTGGATGCCCTTGTTCGTCCTGTTCGGGATCATGTTTTATTACGAGGTCGTGATCGGCTGGTGCGCGAATTACGTGCTTTTTTCCTTCGACCTGAAATGGGGCGCGGATACCCAGGACTTCTTCCTGAACCACTACCTGGGCTTGACCGCCTCTCCGGCCCGTCTCGGGGGTCTGCGGCCGTCCATCGTGGCGGCCACGGCCCTGATGTGGCTGGCGACCTGGTGGATCAGCTACCAGGAGATCCACCACGGCATCGAAAGAGCCTGCAAGATTTTCATGCCCCTGTTGCTGGCCACCACCCTCATTTTGGTGGCCTGGGGCCTGACCCTGCCGGGAGCCGCGGAAGGCCTCAAGTACTATTTGCTGCCCCAATGGAGCCGGTTGCTCGACCCGAGGGTCTGGATGGCGGCCTACGGGCAGATTTTTTTCACCCTCTCCCTGGCTTTTGGGATCATGATCGCCTACGCGAGCTACTTGCCCCGACGGACGGATTTGGTTTCGAACGCGGTCACCACCAGCCTGGTCAACTGCCTGTATTCTTTCGTGGCGGGATTCGCGGTTTTTTCCATCCTGGGCTACCTGGCCCAAGCCAAGGGACTGCCCATCGATCAGGTCATCGAATCCGGTCCCAGTCTGGCCTTCGTCGTTTTCCCGGAGGCCATTTCCCGCTTGCCGTATTTGCGCGAATTGTTCGGGGTCCTGTTTTTCACGGCGCTCGTGATCGCAGGCCTGTCTTCGGCGGTTTCGATGATCGAGGCCTTCACCAGCGGCCTCCTGGATAAATTCAAGATCCCGCGCAAGCTCGTGGTCACGGTCGTTTGCCTGATCGGCTTCGCGGGCTCCCTGGTCTTCACCACCGGCGGCGGGTTGTACTGGTTGGACATCCTGGATCATTTTTTGAACCAATACGGGCTGGTCTTGGCCGGCCTGCTGGAATGCCTCGTGGTCGGCTACCTGTTCAAGGCGGATGTCCTGCGCAGGCACATCAACCAGCAGGCGCGCCACAAACTCAACCGGGGCTGGGATGTCATCGTAAAGTATGTAACGCCCGCGATCCTGCTGGCCATGCTGGTCCGCACCCTGGCCGCGGAAATCGCCAAGGGATACGGGCATTATTCGGCCTCCGCACTGGTGGGCATCGGCGTCAGCTGGCTGCTGGCCACCTTGGCGGCCGCGTTCATTCTTTCCCTCTATCCCTGGGATGCTTCCAGGTTGCAAGCCGGCCATGCTCCCGAGTCGGACGAACTTTTCGCCTGACGGATCCCGGCCATGCGGGTAACCGTGCACGCGGGAACATCCCTGGTCGGCGGACTGGCGTTGGGCCTGTTGAGCGGGTCGTGGCTGGCCGCGGGCTGTTCCGTCTTGAGCGGAGTTTTCTTGGATTTGGATCATTTGGTCGAATATGGGCTTGCCCGTCGCGCTCATCCGTCCGTCCGGGATTTTTCGAAATTCTGGCGGGAGTACCCCGAACCGCGGGTTTTTTTATGGCTGCACAGCGGGGAACTGCTCCTGGTTTTTGCGGGCGCGGCCTGGGGCGGCATCGCTCCTGCGGTGACCGGCGGCCTGGCCTTTGGCCTGGCGCATCATCTGCTGCTGGATCAATTGGGCAACGGGGTCCGGTGGGGCGGATATTTTCTTCTGTTTCGATGGGCGCTGGGCTTTCAGACCCGCCGCCTGTTTAACTCACGGAGATTCGAGGAACCCCGATAGTCATGCCGGCGAACGGGAAGGCCACGGCGAGAAATCTGCAGGCGCAGAGCAAGGCGCGCGTGGGGATATTGCTGGGCATGTCGCCGGCCCAGAAGCTGGTGTTGACGTTCGTCATGTTCATCGCCGCGGGCACCGGCCTGCTGTGGTTGCCCGCCGCGACGCCGGGCTCGGCCTCCTTGCCTTGGGTGGACGCCCTGTTTACGGCCACTTCGGCCGTGTGCGTGACCGGCCTGATCGTGCGGGACACGGCCCACGCCTTCACGCCCTGGGGCCAGGTCGTGATCCTGATCCTGATCAAAATCGGCGGTTTGGGGTACATGCTGATGGCTTCCGCGGCCGCGGTTTTAGCCGGCCGCCGCATCGGCGTGCACGAACGCATCACCATCCAGCAGGCCATGAACCTGGATACGGCCGAGGGCCTGGGACGCTTCGTGCGCAAGGTGATCCTGATCAGCCTGAGCCTGGAGTTGTTGGGGACCCTGGTGATCACTTGGGCCTACTGGCCGCACCATTCGCCGGGGCGGGCCCTGGCCTTGGGAGTTTTCCACGCGGTTTCGGGATTCAACAACGCCGGTTTCAGCCTTTTCTCGGATAACCTGATGGGCGAAGGGCGCCAGCCCGTGGCCGTGGCCGCCATCATGGTCCTGGCCATCGTCGGCGGCCTGGGGTTTTTCGTGCTCAATGAAATCCTGGGCCTGTTCCGGCGGACCCGGAATCCGGTCCGGCTTTCCCTGCACACCAAAATGGTGCTGGCAACCACCGCGACGCTGTTGCTGCTGGGCATGGTCGGTCTGCATGCGGTCTGCGGCCTGAATTGGGGCCCGGCCTTGTTTTTATCCTCCATCTCGCGCACCGCGGGATTCAACATCCAGGATACGGGCGCCCTGCCCCTGCAGGCCATGTATCTGATCATCCCCCTCATGTTCATCGGGGCCTCCCCGGGCGGCACGGGCGGAGGAATCAAGACGACGACCTTCGCACTGGTGTGCCTGTCCGTGTGGAACATGCTCCGGGGACGGAGGCAGGTGATCGCTTTCCACCGCCGGCTGACGCTGGAAACGATCTACCGGGCCCTCATGGTCATGGTCATCATGACGGCCTTGCTGGTTGCCTTGACCTTCGTCACGGCGGCGTGGGAAGGCAAACCCGTGCACAACGTGCTGTTTGAGATCGCTTCGGCCCTCGGCACGGTCGGCTTGTCGGTGGGCGACGGCGGCAACTTAAGCTATTCCGCGCTGTTTTCGCAGCCCTGCAAGTTGCTGGTCATTTTCGCGATGCTGGTCGGACGCCTGGGCCCGCTGACGCTGGCACTGGCCGCGGCCTCGCAAATTCAACAGGCTCACGTGGAATACCCCGAGGGGAGAGTGAATATCGGATGAAAGCGCCCAAGCGGAAAAAAAACGGAAAGCCCACGGCCAAGGCGGACCTGGACTGGTTCAAATTCGACGACTGGCTGAAGACCGTCCGGCCCCTGTCCACGCGCATGGAAAGGAAGAAACGCCGGGCCTTCGCGGTCCTGGGGCTGGGCAATTTCGGCCAGCACGTGGCGGAAGCGCTGGTCCGGGCGCGGGTCGAGGTCCTGGCCATTGACAGCAACTCCGAGCGGGTGGAGGAAATGTCGGACTTGGTGACCCAGGCCATCACCGCCGATGTGACGGACGAAAAGGCCCTGCGCGCCGCAGGCGTGGACGCCGTCGACACGGCCATCGTCTCCATCGGCGAGAGCATCGAAGCCTCCGTCATGGCGGTCATGATCGTCAAGGAACTCGGCGTCAAGGAGGTCATTGCCAAGGCCGCGAACCTGCTGCACGCCAAGGTTCTGGACCGGGTCGGGGCCACGCGGGTGGTTTTCCCGGAACGGGAGGCCGCCATCGACTTGGTGGGCGAACTCACCACCGCGAGCGTGCTGAATTATTTTCAACTCGCGGAGGGGATCTCGGTGATCGAGGTGCCGGCGCCCACGGAAATCATCGGCAAAACCCTGCGTGAAACCGAGCTCCGCAGCCGCTTCAACGTGAACGTCATCGCCGTCAAGCACCGCCACCTGGAACTGGACAAAGAAGGCGTCGGCCATGAAGCCGCGCAGTATGACGTCCTCATCACTCCCGACCAGTCGGTCGGCAAGGACGATACCCTGGTCATCGTGGGGAAAAACGAGGATTTGAAAAAACTGGAACGCCTGGTAAAATGACGCCCGCGGCCGGACCCGGCCGCGGCGGGCGGCGGGTTAGACCGGCTGCCGTTCCCCCCGCGCAGACTTGAAAGATTGCGTGCCCAGAACGCAACGAACCGAGGAGATGCGACTCCCCAATATTCGCCCACAAGCCTTTCCGCTTTCGTGGACTCCGCTCATCGGGGCGCTCTGCCTGGCGGGCCTATGCGGCTGTGCGACCCTGCCGGGGATACCTCCGCGTCCGCAGCGCGCCTCCCTGCCCCTGCCCGATTGCACCCGGGCCATGGAACGGCCCCAGTTTTGGCTTTCCAAGCTGGCCCAGCCGGATCGCCTCCTGCTGACGGCGGAAGACATCCAGCGCCTCAATGCCCAAACCTTCGCCCGCGGGCTCCTGACCGATGTTTTTTCCGCCAAGCTGTGGGATTACCAGTACCTGGAACCGGAGTGGCCGGAAGACAGCAACCTTGACCTCGCCCGCCGGCCAGCCGCCGCTCCGAGCTACAGTCCGGGCCGGCTGGAGGGCTACACCTTGTACACGTATTTGAAAGATGAAACCGAAAGAATCAAGCGCCAGCCGCGGTACGATCCGCAGGGGGCGGTCGTGCCCGCGGAGGTTTTTGCCCGGCTCGACGATAACTTGAATCTGAAGGCCATCCGGGACAGC
>Ga0315542_1000607_pt1 | contig 22750 bp, 18 predicted proteins | sample SalMarSW160120MG_FD_202541 | JGI IMG/M metagenome (GOLD analysis project Ga0315542, IMG submission 202541) | Salt marsh sediment microbial communities from the Plum Island Ecosystem LTER, Massachusetts, United States - Salt Marsh Sediment SW1601-20 ... | reverse complement strand
CACGCCGCTGGAGCTGCCCGCCACCTCGTTCGAGACCGAGGCGATCTGGTTCTGCCCCACCCCCGAGCAGCTCGAAGAGATCGATGAGCTACCGCTCCTGCTCGGCTCGCTGCACGCCGCCGAGCACACGCTGATCGCGCTACTTCCGCTGCGCGCGATGTGCGACCGCTGGGACATCGGCGGGCTCTCGACCAACTTGCACACCCAGACGCTTCAGCCGACGATATTCGTCTACGACGGCCACGCCGGCGGAATCGGCATCACAGAGCGCGGCTTCGAGGTGTTCGCAGACTGGGTCGCCGACGCGGTGCGCCTACTCGAGGGCTGCCCCTGTGAGCGCGGCTGCCCCTCCTGCGTGCAGTCGCCGAAGTGCGGCAACCTGAACGAGCCGCTGAACAAGGCCGGCGCGCTGAAGCTGCTCGGGCGGATGTTGGGGCGGAGTCTCTAGCTAGACGCCAGCGCTGCACCCAAGAGCTCACCCGCCGGTCGCCTGCGCGAGCGCCGAGGGCGCCTGACAACCGACGATCGCCGGTGCCTCGTGGACGAGCTCGTCGTTCTCGAGAGCCTCCACCATGAACAGGGCAAAGTCCACGCGACGCGTGATGTTGCTCTCGAGGATGGGATCGCCGACGTGCCGGCTCCACACGGGCAGGCCCTGGCTCTCGCCCTCCTCGAGGTCACTGCCGCGCACCACAGTCCAGCGCGTGTCGCTGGCGAACACCCGCCTGCATGCCTCCACCTGGTCGTCGACGTCGGCGAAGCGTACGAGGCGCGCAAGCGGGCCGAAGACCCTCATGATCGTCCTGAGCTTCCACGAATACACGTCCCGGCCGTCGAGCGTGATGTGCCACCCGCACGAGAACACGAGGCGCGCGCCCGCAGGCGCGTAGTCGAGCACCGCCTCGGCGGTTCCCGTCGAGTATCCGTGGACGCCCCACGGGACGAGCACGACGAGAGCGCCGTCGCACTCCGCAACCGCTTGTTTGATCACCTCGCGGTCGTTTGTCGCCCCGGGAACGACGGCGATGCGCCCCTTGAACGCGTCGAGCTTCTCCACGCTTCGCTCCCGGCACACACCGACCACTTCGTAGCCGCGATCCAGCGCGTGTTGCACCATGTACCGCCCCAGCTTCCCGGAGGCTCCGACGATGCACACTTTCATGGTGTGCATCCCGTATCGCCCTGACCGTAGGGTGAGCATTGCGTGTCTTGAACGATCGCGTTCATCTGACTCTCCTCCCCAGGTTGCGGCGGATGCAAAACGGATACGCGGCGAGCCCGTCGAGCGGAGTCGGCGCTTGTGGTTGAAGACTCCGGAAGCCCGAGGGCCGGCTCTGACTCTACTGGAGCAACGCGGCTTGGCACACAATCGGTACATCTCGTGCGCATAACCCGGCTACCGTGTCACGACCCCGCGGGTGGGAGGATTGGGCGGGGGGCTTGTACTCGCGACACGCTCGACCCGGCCCGCGGCCTTCGACACCTAGCGCGAGCGCTCGAACCGCCGCCGCAACCGCTCGAGCAGAGAAGGCCCCCGCATATTCGCCAGCGCCCGCTCGCGCTCCAGCGACTTCTTGGCCCAGGCGCGTTCCCGCATCCTGCGGGTCGCGTACTTCGGCTTCCAGATCAGCGGTCTCGGTCTCGGCACTTCATCCCTCCAGCGCCGCCAGTGCCAGCTCGACGGCCTCTTCCGGGGTGCTCGCGCGAAGGAGTCCTTCGCCCTCCACCACAACTCCGCCCTCGAGCAGCGCGACCGGCCGCCCCAGTCGGCGCGCGAAGGCGATCTCGCTGATCGTGCCCCAGCTTCCGCCGACGGCGATCACCGCGTCGCCCGAAGCCGCCACGGCCAGGTTGCGAGCGTGGCCGATACCGGTCGCGACACTGAAGTCGACCCACTCGTTGGCCTCGCCCGGCGAGTCGCCGGGCAGAATTCCGATCGTTTGCCCGCCGGCCTGCTTGGCGCCCCGCGTGGCGGCCGCCATCACCTCGCCGCCGCCGCCGGTCACGACCGTGCAGCCGTGTTCGGCGAGCAGCCGCCCGACCCGCTCGGCCTGCGCCTCCCACTCGCTGCCGCTGCCGATTACAGAGATCTGCTTCACACGCACAGTTTCGATGGTAGAAGACGAGTATGGAAAACGCAGGTTGCAAGCGATGAGCGCGCCTTCCGGCGAGCTCGAGCGCATCGTCGGCTTTTGCCGCGACCTCGACGAGCGCTGCTCCGAGCGAATCTTCTCCTCGTTTCTGGCGACCGCACTTCTGTGTGAATCGCTGCCGCTCGTGTACGACCGTAACTTCCTGCGCGTCGAGGACGCGGCCGCGGAGGCCAACGAGCTCGCGGCGCTGGCAGACCGTATCTTCGGGACGGCCGGAATGGCTCACCGCAAGGTCGTCGCCGACTCGGCCGAGATCGGCGAGCGACTGTTACCACAGTTCGAGAGCATGGGCTGGAAGGTCGAGCGGGCGCTAGCGATGGTTCACTCCGGCTCGGTCGAGCAGGAGCGGCTACCACTCGTGGCCGAAGTCACAGGTGAGGAGATGCTTCCCTTCTGGGAGGAGGAGAACCGCGAGAGCCACCCCGAGAGCGAAGAGCTGATTCGGCAGCTCACGAAGCAGAACCTGCTGATCGAGCGCAGCATCGACTGCCAGTACTTCGCGCGCCGGCTCGACGGTCGCGTGGTGAGCGGCTGCCAGCTCTACTCCCGTGGCGGTACCGCGCAGATCGAGACGGTCGGCACACTACGCGAGTACCGAAACCGCGGCCTCGCCAGCTCGGTCGTCCGGCGCGCGGCCTGGGAGGCCTTCGCCTCGGGCCACGACCTCGTCTGGCTGATGGCCGACGAGAACGACTGGCCCAAGGCGCTTTACGCAAAGCTCGGCTTCAGCCCGATCGGACGCTTCTACGGCTTCACCCGCAGGCCGAGCTAGGTCTCGCGCGACGTCGACATCACCAAGGTGTTTCCGCCGAAGCGTTAGTGGGACGACAGGCGCGCCAGCGCCTCTTCACGGCTCGGCGCGATCGAGAAGACCTGATTCAGCCCGGTGATCTCGAAGATCTTGGTGATGTTGCGATCGCTACAGACGAGCGAGAGGTCGCCGTCCTTCTCGCGCAGGCGCCGCACGCCGCCGACGAGCACACCGAGGGTGGTCGAGTCGATGAAGGTCGTAGCGCTGAGATCGACGACGACATGCTTGGCGCCGTCGGCGACCGCATCGATCAGCTGCTGCTTGAACTCCGGCGCGGTGTAGAGATCGACCTCACCGCTGAGCGCGATGACGAAGACTCCCTCGCTTGGTTTCTCGCTGACTATGTCGAAATCCACCGCCGCCCTCCTTCCGCGCCTTGCCGCTCGACCCAACTCTATCCGCTCGAGTTGACCCTTCGCAGTTCGGCCAGCGCCTTCTTGACCTGCGGGGCGAGAGGGCTCTTCGGAGTGAGCCGCAGGAAAGTCTCGTAGGAGGTGATCGCGGTCGCGTAGTCGCCCGCGCTCGAGGCAGCCTGCGCCAGTTGGATCTCGACATTCGCCCGCTGGAGAGTGCTCGATTTCGGTACGGCCTTGGCGTAGCGCTTGTAGGTGTTCTCCCAGGCCGTCGCCGCCGCTATGTATGAGTTGTAGGCCCTGCTCAGCTTCGTGGTCAGCTGGCTCGTGTAGGCACTGAGCAACGGATCGGTGCCGGCAATGTTCTGGAGTGGATCGGAGCTGAGCGGACCGTACGCGACTATTAACTTCGACTGCAGCGCGGCGTAGCGATCGTAGCGCTCGCCTGCGATCTCTTGCTGGAGGCGTCCGAGCTGCGGGAACGTGCTCAGATCCTTCGGCTTCAGCTGGAGGATCTTCTCGTAGGTGGCGATGGCGTCGGCCCGGCGCTGCTTGGCGACGTACGCCTGAGCGAGCCCGATCAACGCGGTCGTGTTTTTCGGATTCTTGGCAACCTCATTCTCTGCCACCTTGACCGGATCGCTGCCGCGCATGCCGAGAAGCTCTTGGATGACGTCGCCGCCGCTGCCGCCGCTGCCCACACCGGCAAAGAGGAAGGTGAAGGCGAAGACGATGATGAGGAGAATGAAGGCCCACTTCGCACTCCGGCGCAGGCGCATGAAGAACATCGTGTCTTCGATCGCCGGGGAGTACCCGCTCGAACGGGTCGAGACCGGGGGCTTCGCTACCGCTCGGCTGCGCGCGCTCGCTTGCTGCCGTCGGCGAGCATTCGACCTCTGGCGGCTGCGCTTGCGCTGCGAAGAACGTCCCACTCGAACTCTCCCTTCTCGTATCTCGTCTCGCCGTCTACAACGGTTAGCACCACTCGTTCAGGACTACCGCCGAGAACGACGGCGGCCTGCGCATCTTCCCATGGTAGAAGCGAGGTTTCGTCAAGAGCCACGATAGCGATATCTGCGCGCTTACCGGGAAGGAGCGAGCCGACCTCGTCGGCGATACCGAGCGCTCTCGCCGATCCGAGCGTTGCCAGCTCGAGCGCCCGCGCCGCCGTGAGCACCTGCGGATTGTGCTCGCGAGCGCGAGCGAGTGTTACGGCCGAGCGAAGCTCCTCGAACATGTCGAAGGATGGCGTCGAGGCGGGACTGTCGGTCCCGATCCCCACACGAATCCCGGCCGCGAGAAGATCCGTCAGCGGCGCGATCCCGCAGCCCAGATAGCCGTTCGAGCGCGGGCAGTGCGCAACCGCCACGTCGAGGGAGGCCAGCAGATCGATCTCCTCGGGGTCGAGATCGACGCAGTGTGCCGCGACGGTCTCCGGGCCGATCGCAGCGGCGCCGGCCAGCACGCGAATGCCGGTCTCACCGGGCGGGGGAAGGATGTAGCTCAGGGCGCTTAGCGGCCCCTCACCGCGCGTGAGCCAGGCACGCTCGGCCGCGCTCTCGGCCAGGTGCGTTACGACGGGCAGTCCCAGTTCGCGGGCCGCCGCGTAGACCTCCGCCGTGGCCGTATAGGGCGCATGCGGCGAGATCGCCAGGCGCACCTGCTCGGAAAGAGCCGGATCAGCCACCTCCTTCAGCTCCTCGAAGTGCCGGAGTGCGGCATCCGGGTCGTCCCCGAACACCTCCAGGCCGACAATCGCCTTCAGCCCGAGCTCGGAGCAGGCGCGCGGAGAAGCGGCACTGAAGCTGGCGTCCGCAACCGTGGTGATACCCGAGGCCAGGCACTCGGCGGCGCCGAGCCGCGCCAGCGCGACGATCCCCTCGAAGGAGAGATGCAGCTTTCGCTCGAGATGCAGCGCGATCCAGCCGCCGAAGTCGAGCCCGTCGCCGAAGCCGGTGTAGCCGGCGTACTCGAGGTGTGTGTGAGCGTTGACGAAGCCCGGCAGGATCGCGGCTTCCGGAAAACGGCGCCCGGCGCCCACTTCGGCGCTCGTCCCCACCCTCGTGATGCGGCCGTTCTCGAAGGCCACGGCGCCGTTTTCTATCGGCTCGCCTTCGATCGGGAGCAACCAATCGGCGGAGTAGATCGTCTCCACGGCGGGCGATGCTAGCAGGGAACTCTTCTCGGAACGTGAAACCGGCGATCGGGGTGCGATCGGTGAATGCGAACGGCTTGTTTAGACTGCGTGCCCTCGTTCACGAACCCGAACGATGGAGGTGAAGTGGCGGTAACCAGGGATACCGGGTCGCTTAGTTCGTCGCTCGACGCCGAACAGCTCGGACTGGATCGGGCCGACCTCCTCAGCATCTATCGCGACATGCTTATCACGCGCGGGATCGAGGAGCGCGGCCACATCCTTTACAAGCAGGGCAAGATCCCCGGCTCCTTCTACACCGGGCGGGGCAACGAGGCGGCCGCGGTCGGGGTGGCGAGCGCGATGCGGCCCGAAGACGCCGGCACTCCACTGCACCGCGACATGGGCGTGCACGTCACTCGTGGCGTCGAGCCCTGGCGCATCCTCGCGCAGTACATGGCCCGAGAGGACGGCCCCGCGCGCGGGCGCGACGGAAACGTCCACATGGCTCTGATCGAGCAGAACCTGGTCGCCATGGTCAGCCACCTACCGGCGATGATGCCCGTCGCGGTGGGGCTGGCTCTAGCCTTCCGCATCCGCGACGAGCGCCGCGTCTCGGTCTGCTGGTACGGCGACGGTGCCGCGGCCCGGGGCGACGCGCACGAGGCGATGAACTTCGCCGGGGTTCGGCGGCTGCCGGTGGTGTTCGTCTGCGACAACAACCAGTACGCCTACTCGACTCCGCCGCAGCTGGAGTACGCCTGCGCCAACCTGGCCGATCGTGCCGCGGCCTACGGCTTCGAGGGCATCGTCGTGGATGGAACGGATGTCCTCGCCGTCTACAGCACGGCGAAGCAGGCGATCGAAAAGGCGCGGGCCGGCGGCGGGCCAACTCTGGTCGAGTGCGTGACGCTACGCATGGAAGGCCACGCCGTTCACGACGACGCTTCCTACGTGCCGCGCGAGTTGCTCGAGGAGTGGTCGAAGTACGACCCGATCGTGCGCTTCCGCCTCTGGCTGGGCGAGCACGCCCAGGCCGGCGAGGCCGAGTTGAGCGGGCTGGAAGAGGAGGTCAAGACACTGCTCGCCGAGGCGCAAGAGCGGGCGGAAAACTCTCCCCTACCCGACCCGAACGAGCTCGAGCAGGGCGTCTACGCCGAGATCGAGCCGCCCCAGGGAAGTCCTGATGCCTGAGAAGACCTACCTGCAGGCGATCTCGGACGGGCTGCGCCAGGAGATGCGTCGCGACGAGCGCGTCTTCGTGCTGGGCGAGGACGTGGGCGTCTACGGCGGCGCCTTCAAGGTCACCGCGGGCTTTCTCGACGAGTTCGGGCCCTGGCGGGTGATCGACGCGCCGCTCTCGGAGATCGCCATCGTCGGCGGCGCCACCGGCTCAGCTCTGATGGGTCTTCGCCCGATCGCCGAGCTGCAGTTCTCCGACTTCGTTGCCTGCGCCTGGGACCAGGTGGTCACCGTCGCCGCCAAGCAGCACTTCCGGGCCGGAACACCCGTGCCGATCGTGCTGCGACTACCATCCGGCGGCGGCTTCTCGGGCGGGCCCTTCCACTCGCAGAGCCCCGAGAGCGCCTTCACCCACGTGCCCGGCCTGAAGATCGTCTGCCCGGCGACGCCGCACGACGCCAAGGGCCTTCTGGCGACCGCGGTCGAGGATCCCAATCCCGTTCTCTACTTCGAGCACAAGCACCTCTACCGCCGCATCAAGGCCGAGGTGCCCGACGAGCGCTACACGATCCCCTTCGGCAAAGCGCGGATCGAGCGGGCGGGCGACGACGTCACGCTCGTGACCTGGGGGGCGATGGTCTACACCGCCGCCGAGGCCGCCGAGGCACTTCAGAGCGAGGGCGTCTCGGCCGAGATCATCGACCTGCGCACGCTGCAGCCCTGGGACAAGCGGGCGGTGCTGGAGAGCGTGGCCAAGACCTCGAAGCTGCTGATCTTGCACGAGGACACGCGCACCTCGGGCTTTGGCGCCGAGATCGCGGCGCAGCTGGTCGAGGAGGCCTTCGAGCAGTTGGATGCGCCGATCAGGCGGATCGCGGCACCCGACACGCCGGTTCCCTTCTCACCCGTGCTGGAGAAGGCCTACATCCCGCAGGTCGAGGACGTGGCGGGCGCGCTGCGTGAACTGGCGGAGTACTGATGGTGACCCAGACCCAGATCGACGTGGTGATGCCGCAGATGGGCGTCTCCGTCTCGGAGGGGACGATCGTCAAGTGGCTGAAGGGCGAAGGCGAGCAGGTCCTGGCCGACGAGCCGCTGCTCGAGATCTCCACCGACAAGGTCGACACCGAGGTGCCGAGCCCGGCCGGTGGAGTTCTCGGCCGCATCGTCAAGTTGGAAGGCGAGACCGTCGCCGTCGGTACGACGATCGCGCTGATCACGACGGCAGGCGGCGCACTCGCCGAGGAGCCGAAGCCGGAGAGCGCCGCCGAGCGAGCGCCGACCTCGCCCGAGCCCGTCGCCGCGCAATCTACCGCAGCAACCGATCACGTCTTCGTTTCGCCGGTGGTGGCGAGAATCGCCGCCGAGCACTCGCTCGATTTGGAGCTGATAAGCGGCAGCGGTCGCGGCGGTCGCGTGACGAAGAAGGACATCCTCGCCCACATTGCCGCGTCGCAGGCGCCCGAGGCCGAGACGGTCGTGAGCGAGCCCCTACCTGTGCCCGTGACCTCGTCGGCAGCGACCAACGGCGATCGGCTCGAGACCATGTCGCAGATGCGCCGTTCGATCGCCGAGCACATGCGCCGCTCACTCGACACCGCGGCGCACGCCACCACCGTCTTCGAGGTGGACATGTCCAGCGTGGTCGCGATCCGCTCCCGGCTCAAGCCCGAGTTCCTCGAGCGCCACGGTGTCCGCCTCACCTACCTGGCCTTCGTCGCCCGGGCCACGATCGAGGCGTTGCGCAACTGGCCCTGGCTGAACGCCGAGATCCGCGGCCAGGAGATCGTCACCCACAGCTACATCAACCTCTGCATCGCCGTCGCCATGGACGGCGGCAAGGGACTGGTCGTGCCCACGATTCGAAACGCCGAGGGGCTCAACCTGCTGGGGATGGCGCGAGCCATCCAGGATGTCGGCGACCGCGCCCGCTCCAGGCAACTCACGCCCGACGACGTCGAAGGCGGCACCTTCACCATCACCAATCCCGGCGGCCATGGCTCGGTCGTCGGCACGCCGATCATCAACCAGCCTCAGGTGGCGATCCTCGACACCGAGGCGCTGGTCAAGCGGCCGGTGGTGATCACTGACGACAAGGGCGTGGACGCCATCTCGGTGCGACCGATCATGAATCTTTGCCTTTCCTTCGACCATCGCCTGATCGACGGCGCCTACGCCGTCCAGTTCATGGCCGAGGTTCGGAAGAGTCTCGAAAGCTGGGGCGAAGAGCGCTATTAGAACCGGTTCAGACCAGGGCATTCGAATCGAGCCGGCGTCGGCCGGCGATGCCGAGGCTCTGAGCGAAGTCTCACGCCGAGCCTTCGAGCAAGACATCGACTATGGCCGACCGTGCGTCGGTGGCCCGCCCGGCTATGACTCGCCAGACTGGCAGCGAAAGGCGATCGAGACCGGCAGCTACTACAAGGTCACGGCGGACGGCCAGATCGTGGGCGGATTCGTTCTCTTTCTGCTTGCGGACGGAACGGCGAAGCTTGGCCGCGCCTTTCTCGAGCCCGAGCGCCAGAACAGAGGGATCGGAAGCGAGCTACTCCGCTTTGCGGAGAGCGTTTTCCCCGAAGCCAGGCGCTTCGTCCTCGACACACCGGCCTGGAACATGAGGACGAGACACCTCTACGAGAAATACGGTTATGCGAAGACCGGCGAGATCGAGAGCGGGTTCGGATTCCCCCTGATCGAGTACGAGAAGAGGCTCGACGCGTGAGCGCGAACCGGAAGCTGATCGCGGCCGTACGCAGCGAGCTCGCGGCACACGCTGATCCGGTCAAAGCGCCTCAGATGCAGGCCTATCTGAAGACCGAAATGCCCTGCCTCGGGGTCACGGTGCCGCTGCAGCGCGAGGTCGTCGCGCACGCCGCCGCCGTATACCCGATCGCGTGCTTCGAGGACTGGCGCGATACGGTGCTCGAGCTCCATCGCGCTGCCGAGCACCGCGAGGAGCTTGGCTGCGCGGGATTCCTGGCCGGGCAGCGCCGCTACCGCGAATACCAGACGCTCGCCGCGCTGTCGCTGTACGAGGAGCTGATCGTGCGCGGCGCATGGTGGGATCTGGTCGACGAGATCGCAACGCACCGTCTTGCGCCGCTGCTTCTCTCCTATCCCGCCGAGATGCGGCAAGAGATGCTCGCCTGGAGCCGCGACCGCTCGCTCTGGAAGCGGCGCAGCTCGATCATCTGCCAGGTGACTTTGAAGGAGAAGACCGACCTGGAGCTGCTCTACGCCTGTATCGAGCCGAACCTGTCGGAGCAGGACTTCTTCATCCGCAAGGCGATCGGCTGGGCGCTGCGCTCGCTTGCCTACGCCGACCCGGACGAGGTCGTTCGCTACGTGCACGAGAACGAGAGCCGGCTCAGCCCGCTCAGCCGCCGCGAGGCGCTCAAGAACCTTCCCGCCAGCTAGCCTGAGACGAAAGGGCAGACAGTGACCTATCGCTATGTAGACGCCCGCGACATCGAGCCCCGACTGCGCGTGCTCCGCCCTGTCCGGGCCGCACTCGAGATCGGCTCCTTCGGCATCAACGAGATCGATCTACCGCCACAGGCCGACGGCTACCCCGAGCACGACGAGCTGAAGTCGAACCACGACGAGCTCTACGTCGGGCTCGAAGGCGCCGCGACGATGACGATCGACGGCGAGGAGGTCGAGCTGGTACCGGGGCGCTACGTCTATGTCACGCCCGAGTCGAGGCGCCACATCGCGCCCGGCGCCGAGGGTATCCGCTTCATCGCCGTCGGCGTTGCGGCCGATCACGAGCATCGGGGGAGGTACTAGCGGGTGCCGGAGCGCGCCTACCTGATGCGGCTCGGCGTCGTGCCCTACCGCGAGGTCTGGGACCTGCAGCGCTCGCTGGCGGCGGCCGTCTCGCAGGGCGCGATCCCCGACACCGTGATCTTCTGCGAGCACCCGCCGGTGATCACCGCCGGCCGCCGCACCGCCGAGGGCGAGTTGCACCTTCCCGCGGACGCGGCGGTGGAGGTCGTCGAGACCGACCGCGGCGGCAGGTCCACGTACCATGGCCCCGGGCAGCTCGTCTGCTACCCGATTCTCGATCTCCGCCGCCACGGCAAGGACGTCAAGCTCTACGTGCGCCGGCTGGAAGAGGCGCTGATCCAGACGCTCGCGCCGCTCGGCATCGAGGCGACGCGGATCGAGGGGCTGACCGGCGTCTGGCTGCAGAGCCCGCCCCGAAAGATCGCTTCCATTGGCGTTCGCGTCGCCCGCTGGGTCACGACGCACGGCTACGCGCTCAACGTCGATCTCGATCCGGCGCCGTTCAGCGACTGGATCACCGCCTGCGGGCTGGAGGACGCGGCCTTCACCACCGCCGCCCGCGAGCTGGCGCGACCCGTGACCGTCGAGGAGGTGCGCTCGCTCGCCGCCGCGGCGCTGGCCGAGGTGTTCGAGCTGGAGCTGGAAGACCTACCCGTGGAAGACGGTGAGCCCGGCCTCTGGCCGCAACCCGTCCACGCCAAGCTGGGCGCAAAGGAGGGCTGAGATGTCGCTTCCCGTCGGAGACCGTCCGCGCCGCCCCGAGTGGATGAAGGTGCGCGCCCCAAGCGCCGACTCGCTCTACGGCGACGTGCGCCGGCTCCTGCACGGACAGCACCTGCACACGGTCTGCGAGGAGGCGCACTGCCCGAACGTGGGCGAGTGCTGGGGCCGGGGAACGGCCGCCTTCCAGATCCTCGGCGACACCTGCACCCGCGCCTGCCGCTACTGCAACGTACGCTCGGGCAAGCCCGCGGGCCCGCCCGATCCGGACGAACCGAGGCGCCTGGCCGAGACCGCGGCGCAGATGAAGCTTGGTCACGTCGTCGTCACCTCGGTCGATCGCGACGACCTGGCCGACAAGGGCGCGGGCCAGTTCGCGGCCACGATCAGGGCGCTGAAGGAGCTTGTTTCGAGCGCCTCGGTCGAGGTGCTGACGCCCGATTTCCTCGGCTTCGAGGAGGAAGGACTGGCACTCGTGCTGGCCGAGCAGCCCGAGGTCTTCAATCACAACATCGAGACCGTGCGCCGCCTGCACCGGCGCATGCGCGGCGCCAGGGCTAGCTACGACGGCTCGCTCCGCCTGCTTGCCCGCGCGAAGGAGGTCGCCGACTACCCCGTCGCGACCAAGTCCGGCCTTATGGTCGGGCTCGGCGAGACGAACGAGGAGGTCGCGGAGACGCTCGGCGACCTGCGCGAGCACAACGTCGAGATCGTCACCATCGGCCAGTACCTGCAGCCGACACCCAAGCACGCGCCGATCGAGCGCTGGGTGCACCCCGACGAGTTTCGCTCCTTCAGCGAGCTGGGCCGCGAGCTCGGCTTCCGCTCGGTATTTTCGGCGCCGCTGGTTCGTTCCAGCTACCGCGCCGAGGAGCAGCTCGGCGCTTGATCTGATCGCTACCGCGGCGATCGAGCTTTGAGGAATCAGGCTCAGATTCGGCACGAACTACCCCTGGCGCCAATCGGTAGGCACCGCTCAGAGAAAGCGAATGCCGTCAAGGCTAATCCGTGCCGGAAATGTAACCCCTTTTCGCCAAAACACACCGCGGTGTCAGACACCGCTCAGAGAATGCGGATGCCGTCAAGGCTAATCCGTACCGAAAGTGTGACTCTTTTCCCCCAACAGTCCTACATGCGCTACTCGGCGCCGAGTCGCGCCAGCGCCTCGGCGTGCAGTAATCCGTTCGTCGAGACGCCGCTACCGCCGTCGATCAGCGAGCGCCCGCTCATGTCGCTGAACTTCCCGCCCGCCTCCTCGACGATGATCTTCAGCGGGGCGCAGTCCCAGATCTTCACGGCCGGGTCGATCGCCACGTCCACCGAACCCTCGGCGACGAGCATGTGCTGCCAGAAATCGCCGAAGGAACGCGTGTGCCAGGCCCTGGTCGCGAGCGGCGCCAGGCGCTCGATGCCCTCGCTCAGCTCGAAGGAGACGACGGCGTACTCGAGCCGCTCGATCTCGGAGACCTTCGTCCGGCGCCCCCAGCCGATCGACGTGGTCGCGTCTTCCAGCTTCGCCACGCCCGAGACGTGAATCGGCCCGTCGCTGCGATAGGCGCCGCTACCGCGCTCGGCCCACCAGCGGCGCCCCAGGGCCGGCGCCGAGACCAGGCCCAACTCGACCTCGCCCTCGACTTCGAGCGCGATCAGGGTGGCGAAGATGGGGATGCCACGAGTGTAGTTTCGCGTACCGTCGATCGGGTCGAGAATCCAGCGCCGGCCGCCCGCTCCGCTCGAGCCCTCCTCCTCGCCCAACACCGAGTCTCCGGGCTGCTCGGCGTTGATGCGCTCGCGCAGCGCCTTCTCGATCGCCCGGTCGGCCTCGGTCACCGGCGATAGGTCGGGCTTGGTCTCGACGCCGAGGTCGGCTGCACCGAAGCGCGCCAACGCGAGCTCGTCGGCGAGATCGGCGAGGCCGGCGGCGAAGTCGAGATCGGCGGACATCCACGCTCAGTTTGACGACCGGTGCGGATCGCCGCCGGCTACTCGCTCGAGTACTCCGGCTGAGCCTTCTCGTGCCGGATCTCGGCGACGGCGTTGTTGGCGGCCATCGCGGCCTCGGCCAGGGCGATCGTGATCAGCGTGATCTTGCCTTCGTAACCCGCGACGTCGCCGGCGGCGTAGATGCGCGAACGAGAGGTGCGCATGGTCGCCGGATCAACCAGCAGCTGGCGGCGGCCGAAGCGCTCCAGCCCCCACTCGGCGACCGCGCCCAGGTGCGAGGAAAAGCCGAGCAGCGTGATCAGCGCCTCGCAGGCGACCTGCTCGCGCTCGCCAGTAGAGGTGTTTTCGATCGTCACCGCCTCGATTTGATCGGCGCCGTGGATCTCGCGCACCTCGCAGGGCGTCATGATCCGCGCCTTTCCCTCCTCTTCCAGCGCCCTGGCCTTCGCCAGCGACGACTCGTGCGCACGGAAACGGTTGCGGCGATGAACGAGCACGATCGGCGGTTCGGCGATCTCTGCGAGACCGAGCAGCCAGTCGAGCGCCGAGTCGCCTCCGCCCACGATCAGGCAGCGCATGCCGGCGAAGCTCACCTTCTCGCGCACCGCGTAGTGCAGTCCCTTCCCCTCCCACTTGTCGATGCCCTCGAGCGGGAGCTTGCGCGGGGAGAAGGCGCCGTGCCCGGTCGTGACGATCAGGCTGCGACTGAGATAGGTGTTGCCCGCGTCGGTGCCGAGCCGAATCAGCTCCTCGCCGTCCAGCTCGACGGATTCCATCGAGACGGCCTCCTCGCCCAGGCTAAGGTCGGGCCGAAACTGGAGCCCCTGCTCGACCAGGCTCGAGGCGAGCTCGCGGGCGACAACACTCGGAAAGCCGGCCACGTCGCCCATCTGCTTCTCGGGGTAGAGCGCGACCAGCTGGCCGCCCGCCTCCCCCAGGCTCTCGACGATGCGCACGGATGCGTGCCGGTGCCCCGCGTAGTAGGCAGCCGCCAGCCCAGCCGGGCCGGCACCGAGAACGGTCACATCGACGACATCGTCTGGGTGAACTGCGCTGCTCACTATCGAGATCCTACGCCTGGCGGTTTCCGCGACAGAGTCTGCGCGCCGATCGCGCGCCGTCCTGTCCCTTCATCCTCAGTCCCTTAGTCGGGGGATATCAGCGCGCACGAGGAGGATTCTTCTTGACTCCAGGCGGCCCAGACTATTAATTTCGTTCGACCCCCCTTTGTTTTCCTTTTGTAAATGCTCTAAAGGGTCAGACCAAGCCGCTTCTCCCCCGAGTAAAGGACAGCCGCATGAACCTGTTTCCCCCACGGTTCTACGTCCTCTCCGCCGCTTCACTGTGCGTCGCGTGCGTGGTAGCCGGCTCCGCCTATTCGAAGAGCACATCGAGATCAGGCGCCCAGATCGCGCCGGGACAAGAGATCGTCTCGCTTCGAACGAGCCACTCGCGAACGTTCAGCGCAAAGGGAGGAGTGCGTCGTTCGGTCATCTATCAGGAGCCGGTCAACTACCGGGACGGGGGCAAGTGGAAACGGATCGACAACGCGCTCGTTCGGACAGGCGAGCACGGGTATGCCTACGAGAATCGAGCTAACAGGTATCGGATCGGAGTTCCCGCGAACCACGGAAGCAAAGCAATCAGAATCGCTCGAGGCGATGACTGGATCGACCTGGAGCTCGAGAGGGCGCACGGCGCTCCATCGGTCGACGGAAACGCTGCGACCTACCGGGTCTCGCGCGGCGTGACAGTGACCTACGTCGCCGAATCGAGCGGTATCGAGGCGAAGCTGACGCTCGAAAACGCACGTGTACCGGATACCTACCGCTTCGTTCTAGAGACAAGTAAAGGGCTGCGCCTAAAGAGTGGAGACGACGGCATCGTCGTCATCGACTCGCATGGGCAGGTCAGGTTCTCGATCCCGGTTCCGTCGGCCGTCGACAGCTCGGGCGAGACGACCCAGTGTGATTTCACCGTTGAGTACCGCCGACAACGGTACGTCGTCTCACTTCGCCTCGATCGCGATTGGCTTCGCGCGAACGAGCGCACCTATCCGGTCGAGATCGATCAGACGATCAGTGTCGCCGCCGAACCCGAGCGCTTCACGGTCGACTGCTTGATCCAGAGCAGAGGCCCGAAGAACAAGAGCTTCTGTAACAACCCGGTCCTGGCTGTCGGGTCGCACGGTAAAGACCAAACTCGAACGCTACTTCGTTTCGACGTCGACGGCTCGCTGCCTCAGGGTGTCGATATCGCGGGTGCCCGAATTGGCCTGTACAAGTGGTGGCAGACGGGACGGAAAGCCGTCACGGTAGACGTCCATGCCTTGACGAAGCCTTTCACGAACGCCGCGACCTGGAAGCGCTACGACACGGGTCATTTCTGGTCCACCAGCGGCGGCGACTACATCGACTCGTCGCTCGCCACCGCGAATAGTGACGCGAAGATGGATTTTGAGTGGTGGGATTTCACCGACCTGCAGACCATTCAACAGATCACTGACGGCTCGGCCGCCAATAACGGCTTCCTTCTCAAGCAGCAGGACGAGAAGGTCAAGGGCTTCCAGGCGTTCCTTTCCTCCGAATATTGGAAACCTTCGCTCCAGCCTCGGCTCGAGATCACCTACAAGCCCGTGGACGACGCAATGCCGTCTGCGCCCGTGCTCGACGAGACGACGACCACACCGTTCGTCGACGCGACATCTTTCCTCTATACGGGCGACGATCCCATCCAGGCCGGCGTTGCCGACGGGACAATCGAGCGGACGCGTGCCGCTGTCATTCGCGGCAAGGTCACGACTCGCGGGGGCGATCCTCTTCCAGGCGTGAGCGTGAGCGTCCTTGGTCATCCGGAGTTCGGGCAGACGATGAGCCGTTCGGACGGAAACATCTACATGGCCGTGAACGGCGGCGGACAGCTAACGCTCGTACTCGAAAAAGAGGGCTACCTCGAGGCGCAGCGCCACGTAGACGTGCCCTGGCAGGACTACGCCTGGATCGACGATGTCGCCCTCGTGCCGCTCGACAGCACGGTTTCTACGGTGAATCTCGCCAACGGAACACAGCAGGTTGTCCGCGGTAGCCAGGTAACAGACTCGGCAGGAACCCGTCAGGCAACACTGATCTTCCCCGCGGGAACGACAGCGGCGATGAATATGCCCGATGGAAGTAGTCAGCCGCTCGAGAATCTGAGCGTTCGCATAACCGAGTACACAGTGGGGACGTCGGGCCCGCAATCCATGCCGGCCGAACTACCGGCATCGACGGCCTACACCTACGCGATCGAGTACAGCGTCGACGAGGCGACGGCGGCCGGCGCCGGCGCAGTTGAGTTCGATCGACCGGTAGTCAGCTACACGGAGAACTTCATCGATTTCAAGGTCGGATTGTCAGTGCCCGTGGGCTACTACGATCGCGCCGAGGGCCGCTGGATCGGGCAGAAGGACGGTCGCGTCGTCAAAGTCCTCTCCGTAACCGGTGGTCTAGCCGAGCTCGACGTCGATGGCAGTGGTCGGGCTGCGGATTCCGATGCGCTGGCCGAATTAGGTGTGACAGACGCCGAACGCCGCGAGCTTGCGGCTCTCTACCAAGCCGGCGAGAGCCTCTGGCGTGTCCCGATCTCTCACTTCAGCCCATACGACTACAACTACGGCTCGGCGCTTCCGAATGGCGCCAGATACCCACACCAACCGGGCCCTGAAAGCGGTGCGCCCGGCGACGATCCCTGTACCGAGAGTGGCTCGATCATCGGCTGCGAGAATCAGACTCTCGGTGAAGCGGTCGGCATCGCGGGGACGCCTTACAGTCTCCACTACCAAAGTGATCGCGTCCCGGGTCGTTCGGCATCGAACACATTCACGTTCTCACTCACTGGTGACACGATCCCGGCGCCCCTGAAGCGCGTCGATCTCATCGTCGAGATCGCCGGCGAAAGGATCACTCGCTCGTACGCCCCTGCCCCAAATCTCACATACACCTACACGTGGGATCGAAAGGACTGTTTTGGACGACTCGTACAAGGCAGCCAGCGGATCACGGCAAGGATTGGCTACGTCTACGAGCTCCGATACGTGACGCCTGCGGGCGACTTGTTCGATGACAATGGCGCGGTCGTCACTCGAATACTCGACCGCAGCTGGGATTTGCCTAGCGGCGATGAGGAATACACACAGACGGTCGGCCGCGAGATGACACTTTGGCAGGTAGTCAGGGGAAGCGTCGCTTCTCCGATCGGGGTATTTGACGCTCACGGCCTCGGTCTGGGCGGTTGGACGATCGACGCGCAGTACTCCTACGACCCGGTGTCGAGAATGGTACGAGGGGGCGACGGCTCACAGTGGAGCGCACGCTCTCTGCCTACCGAGATGAGCACTCCCAGCTTCAAGGAATGGTATTGCGACGACGGCGGTGGCGGAGGAGAGATTCTCAACTCCGTTACGTCAACTGCGCTGAAGCTCGTTGGTGGCGCTTTCTCGGCCCTTGGCTCGAGTCGGGTCTCGGCTTCCGCAAATGAGACGACAGGTTCGCCTCCGGGCGATAACTGTTCCCTCCAAAGCAACGCCTCGTTCCATAATGCGTCGGGAGTCAGCTCGGGCCCGGACGGAAGTGTCTTCGTCGCCGAAACCTCCTATCGCACCATTAGCCGCGTCGGTGCCGACGGGATCATCGAAACCGTAGCCGGCACGGGAGAGGCTCCAGACGATCCGGTCGATGTTGGAGACGGCGGCCCGGCCGTAGATGCGAGGCTCTCCAATCCAACGGACATGGCGGTTGGTCCCGACGGCAGTCTTTACATCGCCGATTACGACGCCAATCGAATCCGCAAGATCGCGCCCGACGGCCTCATCTCTACGATCGCCGGCGGCCCCAACGATGCCTGCGAGTGGGACGATGACCCGATCTGGTATACGGGCCAACCGGCCGCCGAGACCTGGCTCTGTCACCCTTCTCACATCGCGGTAGGACATGACGGCAGTGTCTACTTCGCGAGCCATTCGCAATACATCAGCCGCATAGGCACCGACGGGTCTCTAACCCTTGTCGCGGGCGATGGGAGCGGAACTGAGACCGGAGACGGCGGACCTGCGTGGGCGGCGAATACGTATTACCAGGTAAAAGACATCGCCGTCGGCCCCGAGGGAGGTATCTACTTCATCGACGGTCATGGTGCGGTTCGCCGTATCACTCCGGAGGGCGTCGTCTCGAGCGTGACGGCTCCGGCCTGCCATACGAACTGCCCCTCGTGGGACGGTGCATCTACGCCCGCAATCGACACTCCCACGCAAGCCGTAGGGATCGCATTCGATGGGGAGGGCGGACTCATCGTCGCCGAGGGCTACCGCATTCTTGTTGTCTCTCCACGAGAGACGATCAAGCTGGTCGCCTCCATCTACAACACCGGCGAGTGGCGTCGCGCGTTTACCGGCGTCGCCGTATCACCGAGTGGGACGGCTTACGTCGTCAACGGCCGGGGTGAGATGAAGCGGATCGACAGTCCGCTTCCCGGCTACTCGGCCAAGGACGAGACGGTTGCCTCGCGTGACGGTCAATTGCTCCTCGACTTCGACGAGACGGGGCGCCATCTCCAGACGCGAGACGCGCTCACCGGAGCGACCCTGGTCAGCTTCTCGTACGACTCGGCTGGACGGCTGATCGGCCTGACCGACGGCGACGGCGACACGACCGAGATCGAGCGAAACGCAGCGGGTGTTCCCACCGCGATCGTCGCTCCGCACGGTCAGCGGACAACGCTGCAACTCGACGCCAACGGATATCTCTCGAAGATTACGAACCCGGCGAACGAGAGCGTCAGTTTCGATACGAACGGCGACGGCTTACTACGCAGCATCACCGACCCGAAGGGCAACAGCTCTCGTTTCACTTACGACGCCCTTGGGCTGCTGGTGAAGGACGAAAACGCGGTCGGAGGATCGCGAACACTCGCCCGAGTAGACGACGCCGAGGGCTTCGAGGTCTCTACGACAACCGCGCTGGGCCGCACGAGTCGGCACCGGATCAAGATGGACGACTACCACACGACCGGCCGCAAGGTCACGAATCCGGACGGCACGTCGAACGAGCTCTCCATCGACTGGTACGGAAAGAGGACGCTCAGCGACTCGGACGGAACCACGCTGGTCGCGAATCCCGGCTCCGACCCGCGCTACGGCCTCCAGGCGCCCTACGCGGCCGACACAGCCTTGACGACTCCGTCCGGGCGCACGATCGAGACGACGAAAACCCAGAGCGCAGAGGTCCCGGACGCGAGCGATCCCTTCTCGGCTCAGCTCTCCTGGCAGCTGAACCTGGGCGGGACGTTCTCGACCACCTTCGACGGTTGGGACGACAGCTTCACGAGCACGTCGGCCGAGGGTCGCACCACCTCGACCTACGTAGATGCACAGCGGAGGCCGTTCTTCGAGCAGATGAGCGATCTCGAGCCGGTCGGCTCCAGCTACGACGAGCACGGGCGCCTGGTCGAGAGGACGCAGGGCTCACGCAGCTGGCGATTCGCCTACGACGACGCAGGGAATCTCGCCTCCGTCACCGACCCGCTCGATCAAGTCGAGAGCTACGAGTACGACCTGGCGGGGCGCCTGACGAGACAAACGCTCAGCGATGGGCACGCTATCGATTACACCTACGACGCCAACGGGAATCTGACCTCGATCACGCCGCCCGGACGCCAGCCGAGCAGCTTCAGCTACGACGCCGTAGACCGGCCGCTGACGCTGACCCAGCCCGATGCGGGCGGAGGTACGAGCGAGACCGGCTACAGCTGGGACAAGGACGGCGACCTCACCGGGATAACTAGGCCCGACGGCTCGACGATCGACTACGGCTACGACAGCGCCGGGCGGCTGAAGACGATCGACTGGTCGGCGGGACGAACGACCTACCGCTACGACACAACGAGCGGCAAGCTGACGTCGATCTCCGGACCGGGAGCGACGCTCAACTTCAGCTACGACGGCCCGCTCCCGCTCACCGAGACCCTGGTCAGCCCCGTCGACGGACACATCGAGTGGGACTACGACAACCAGCTCCGAGTCTCCTCGGAAACGGTGAACGGATCGAAGGTCTCCTATCAGTACGACAAGGACGGCCTGCTGACGAAGGCGGGCGCCCTTACCCTCCAGCCGAACCCCGCCAACGGTCTGATCGACGGACTGAGCCTCGACGACGTCGCTACGACCTACGAGCACGACGGCTATGGCGCCCGCACGAAGGCGACGACAGCGTTCTCCGGTCAGCCGCTGCTCCAACTGGCCTACTCCTACGACGATCTCGGGCGGCTCAGCACCAAGACCGATACAACGCCGCAGGGCAGCCACGACTTCGTCTACGGTTACGACGAGGCCGGTCACCTAGTCGAGGTGAAGCAAGACGGCGCGGTCGTCGAGAGCTACGCCTACGACGCCAACGGCAACCGCACCTCCGCCACCCGCTCCGACGGCGTAACCCTCAACGCCTCCTACGACGCCCGAGACCGCCTGACTAGCTTCGGCTCCAACACCTACTCCTACTCGGCAAACGGCGACCTGGCCTCCGTCACGAACACCGAGAGCGGCGAGACGACAACCTTCGACTTCGACTCGCTCGGCGAGCTCGAAGGCGCCACCCTCCCAGACGGCACGAAGGTTAGCTACCTCTACGACCCGCTCGGTAACAGGATCGGGAAGCGGGTGGACGGCCGGCTCGTTCAGGGCTTCGTCTACGGAGAAGGCTCTTCCCCGGTCGCAGAGGAGGACGCAGACGGCACCAAGACGCTCTTCGTCTACGCCTCCTCGGCCGTCACCCCCGACTACATGGTCAGAGGCGGTGTCAGCTACCGGATCGTCTCGGACGAGAGAGACAGCCCGCGCCTGATCGTCAACAGCTCTACCGGCGAGATCGCCCAAGAGCTCGACTACGACTCCTACGGAAGAGTCACCAAGGACACCAACCCCGGCTTCCAGCCCTTCGGCTTCGCCGGCGGCCTCTACGACCAAGACACCGGGTTAACTCACTTCGGCGCCAGGGACTACGACGCAGAGACCGGTAGGTTTGTCTCGGAGGACCCGCTCGACTTCTCGGGCGGGGACACGAACCTCTACGCCTACGCCTGGGGCGATCCGGTCAACGTCGTCGATCCCGCCGGGCTCGGCGGCTGGGGTATCGTCAGTGGCGTCTGGGACACCGTCAATGCCCCCTTCGACTACGCGGCCGGCGGGATCAACTGGATCGGCAGGGAGACGGGCGCCACGTACTACGCCAACAGGGCCGCTGCCGCCTGGGCTGAGGTGGCTACCGATCCGAGCTCCCCCTGGTGGGCGAAGGGAGCGGCGACCGTCATGGGCTCCTTCGCCTCGCTTGCGGCCTGCGACAACCTGGGAGCGACAACGCTCACCCTGGCGACCGCCGGCGTGGGTTTTTGGGGGGGCGCCGCTGTAAACGCCCGACGCGGGGTTGTTCTTTATCGGGCAGTAGGTGATGGAGAAGCCGCGGATATCGCCGAATACGGTGCGTATCGAATAGCCGGTAACTCAGCCAGGCACGGGAAATACTTCTATCCGACGAAAGCGCAGGCGCAGGCGTTTGTTGACAGAGGATGGGCGACGAGCGTGACTTCGGCGCGATTTCCTCGGTCAGTTCTCGATGGAGTCGAAGTCCTCGATCTCCCCGGAGAGGGGGGTCTCGCGTACTATGTTCCCGGCCGTTTTTTCCCATACGGACCTGTGAGATTCCATGGCTGATTCGCTGCTGAACCGCTCTGGCGGGATCAACGTTCTGGCGGAGGTCACTCTGCTACTCCCTTCGGAAAGCGACCGAGCGCAGGCTATTCGAACCGGATATCGCCCGCTCTGTCTCATCGAAGGTGAGGACCCGGTCTCGATCGGGATGTGTGAAACGCGGATCGACGAAGAATGCATCCCGGCCGGCGGAACCGGGATTGTCGATTTGTTTTTCGACGAATCGGTTGCCTCGGTCGTGAGGGCGCGGCTCCCGGTGGGGACTCGGTTCGCGCTCGCAGAGGGGTTAGAGAAGATCGGCTATGCAACGGTCAAGGCCGTCTCCTAAGGCGGTGAGCTGTGGCTCGGAGATGTCTCTGACCGCCAGATCAGCGCCTACGCCTCCATCGGCCTGAAGACGTGATGAGCCAGGTCGCGCTCGAGGCGGCGCATCGCTTCCAGCTTGCCCTTCTTCTCTGAGATTCGTCACTCGCAAGCTCCGACGGCGTAACCCTCAACGCCTCCTACGACGCCCGAGACCACCTGACTAGCTTCGGCTCCAACACCTACTCCTACTCGGCAAACGGCGACCTGGCCTCGGTCACGAACACCGGCACCGGCGAGACGACAACCTTCGACTTCGACTCGCTCGGCGAGCTCGAAGGCGCCACCCTCCCAGACGGCACGAAGGTTAGCTACCTCTACGACCCGCTCAGTAACAGGATCGGGAAGCGGGTGGACGGCGAGCTCGTTCAGGGCTTCGTCTACGGAGAAGGCTCTTCCCCCGTCGCAGAGGAGGACGCAGACGGCGCCAAGACCCGCTTCGTCTACGCATCCTCGGCGGTCACCCCCGACTACATGGTCAGAGGCGGTGTCACCTACCGCGTTGTCTCGAACGAGAGAGACAGCCCGCGTCTGGTCGTCAACACAGAGACGGGCGCAATCGCCCAG
>Ga0315542_1000606_pt1 | contig 22752 bp, 21 predicted proteins | sample SalMarSW160120MG_FD_202541 | JGI IMG/M metagenome (GOLD analysis project Ga0315542, IMG submission 202541) | Salt marsh sediment microbial communities from the Plum Island Ecosystem LTER, Massachusetts, United States - Salt Marsh Sediment SW1601-20 ... | reverse complement strand
TCAAATAGAAAGGCAACGATTATGCCGATAAAAAAGAAAAAAGCGCCAGCCGTCAAAAAGATTCCTATACAGAAGGTCAAACAAGAGAAAAAACCAGAAGAAGGCATCATCTTCCCGATCGTTGGTATCGGCGCCTCAGCCGGCGGACTGGAAACCCTTAATGCCTTCTTTACCATCATGCCGCCGGACAGAAACATGGCATTTGTGGTTATCCAGCACTTGAGCCCGCAACACAAAAGCATTATGGCATCGCTCCTAGATAAACACACCCGGATGCCCGTCAAGCAGATTGAAGATGGCATGAAGCTTGAGCCCAATCATGTCTATCTGAATCCGCCTGGCAAGAACGTGGCCATTTTTAACCGCCGCCTTCATCTGATGGAACTGGTAAAAACCAACGCGATCAACATGCCGATTGATTTCTTTTTCAGATCGCTTTCGGAAGACCAGGGTGAAAGAACCATCGGCATCATTCTATCTGGAACGGCATCAGACGGATCCCTGGGGGTAAAAGCGATCAAGGGTGAAGGCGGCATGGTCATGGTCCAAGAGCCGGAGACCGCAAAATATAACGGCATGCCCAAAAGCGCCATTGAGACCGGGCTTGTCGATTTTATCCTTCCGGTTGAAAAGATGCCGGAAACGTTAATAGATTATGCTAAACACCCTTTTCTTGAGTCATTAGATACAATCAAACTCGAAGCCCCCCCGATAAAAACCCAGATACAGAAGATTTTTTCGTTGATTCGCAGCAAAACCGGCCATGATTTTTCCCATTACAAGCCGAGCACCATTGCACGGCGGATTGAGCGCCGCCTGGCGGTCCACCAGATAAAAGGGTTGCCTGATTATATTGTTTATCTCCAGAAAAATCCTGCCGAAATAGACGTGCTCTTTAAAAATCTTGTCATCGGGGTCACCAGTTTCTTCAGGGACCCGGAAGCCTATGGCATACTTGCGCAACAGGTGCTGCCGGAGTTATTGATCGAAAAAGAGCTTGATACAACGATCCGTTTCTGGGTTACGGGCTGCTCGACCGGTGAAGAAGCCTACTCGCTCGGCATGATCCTTTCCGAGGCGATGGATAAGGTCAAAAGACATTTCAATGTTCAAATCTTTGCCACGGATATCGATACGGATGCCCTGAACACTGCCCGAAAGGGGATCTATCCGGAGAGTATCGGAGCGGATGTTTCCCCGGAGCGATTAAAGCGGTTTTTCATAAAGGAGCCGGGTGTTTTAAAGGTTAAAAAAGAACTCCGCGACATGGTTGTCTTTTCACTTCAAAATATCGGTAAGGATCCACCCTTTTCCCGACTGGACTTGGTGAGCTGCCGCAATCTGATGATTTATATGAACAGTGTCCTGCAGAAAACGATTATTCCCCTTTTCCATTATGCCCTAAACCCCGCCGGGGTTCTGTTTCTGGGCACATCCGAAAGCATCGGTGAATACACGGATCTTTTTCAGCCGCTAAATTCCAAATGGAAGATCTTTGAACGCAAAAAAGGGCCTGAGGGCAGGGTCATCCGTTATCCAAGTGAAATCAATTACGGCACCCGGGAGAGAGCCGAATCCGATGAGAAAGATAAGTTACCGGTAATGAGCGAGATCCAGGCAATGGCCGAAAGGGCCATCCTTGATGAGTATGCACCCGCCGGTGTTCTGATCAGTGACAGATATGAAATTCTGCATTTTGTGGGTAATACGGACAGGTACCTGGCGCCGCCCATGGGCAAACCCAGTTTTAATATCATAAACATGGCCCGCGCGGATCTCAAACCTCCACTGACGACAGCGCTTCACAAAGCGGTGCGGGAAAAAAAGAACGTCTCCCACAAGGGCGTCCGCGTCGCCTATAACGGTGCTTTTTGCATTGTTGACATATCCGTTAAACATATGACAAGCAAGGGTCTGCCACCGGGGTTTATGCTCGTCATATTTGAGGATAAAACACCGGTGAAGGCCGAGGATGGAAAAAAGCCCGGAACTGTAAACAAAAGAAAAAAACAGGACAAGGACCTGCAAAGCCTTGAACAAGACCTGCAATCAACCAAGGAATACCTTCAGGCAACCATCGAGGAGATGGAGACCTCCAATGAGGAACTCAAATCAACCAATGAAGAGTTGCAGTCGGTCAATGAAGAACTTCAAAGCACCAACGAAGAGCTGGAGACGTCCAAGGAAGAGCTTCAGTCGACCAATGAGGAACTGGCCACGGTGAATGCGGAGCTTCAAAATAAAGTGGATGAATTTTCCAAGGCCAATGATGATATGAACAATCTTCTGGCCGCAACTGAAATTGCCTCTCTGTTTCTGGATATGGACGTCTGCATCAAACGTTACACCCCTGCCGCCGCGAAGATCATCAGTTTGATTCAGACCGATATCGGCCGGCCGCTCAGTGACCTTAAAACCCGCTTTCCGGATGTCGATCTGAGCGGCCTGGCCGAAAAGGTCCTCAAAGACCTTAATACCGTGGATATGGAGATTCTGTCAAAGGATCTTACCTGGTATGCCATGAAGGTCATGCCGTACCGGACCACCGAAAATGTCATTGACGGTGTGGTGATGACCTTTGTTGATGTGCACAAGGTCAAGCAGGCGGATAAAGTCAGGCGGTTGGCCACTGTTTTGGATGATGCCAATGATGCGATAGTGGTGCTGGATTTGAAGGGGCGGATTCTGGCCTGGAACAAAGGGGCTGAAAAAATGCACGGCTATACCGAATTTGAGGCACTGCAAATGAATTTTGCGGACCTTGCTCCAAAGGGTCGTCCGAATGAGATCAAAGAAACTATCGATAAAGTGGTAAAAGACAACACAATAAAATCATTCAAGATCCGACAGATGACAAAAGACGGTAAAATTTTGGACATATGGCTGACCGCCACCCTATTGACCGATGAAAACGGTCAGCCTGTCGAGATCGCTATCACGGAGCGTGATCTGGCCTGGTTGCCCAAAGATTCGCGGGGTCGAAAATGAAAAAAGAGAAAAATATAACGGACGACGCAAAACTAAGGCAGCTTGCAGAAAAGGCACTGGATGCAGCACCCGCCAGCCAGGACGATCTTTCAGGGATGTCTCCTGAAGACATGGCGAGCCTGATCCATGAACTTCGCGTACACCAGATCGAACTGAAGATGCAAAACGAAGAGCTCCGACGCATTCAGGGGGAACTTGAAAAGACACGGGATCGCTATTCACACCTGTATGACTTTGCTCCGGTCGGCTATTTTACATTGAGTGAAAAGGGGATCATCGAGGAGGTCAACCTTACCGGTGCCGCCATGATAGGGGTAGAGCGGACTGCCTTGATCGGAAAGCCTTTCACTCGCCATATTTTGAGAGAAGACCAGGATATTTTTTATAAACTTCGGCAGCGCCTTCCGGAAACAGATTCATCCCACTCCTGTGAACTGCGGCTCGTTAAAAAAGACGGTCATGAGTTTCAAGCCCGTATGGAATGTATGGTTATCAAAAGCAGGGGCGAAACATTCAGACAGATCAGGGCGGCGGTCAGCGATATCACCGAGAGCAAGCAGAATGAAGAGGCGCTGCAAAAAAGTTCTGAAAAAATAAGATTCTTTGCCTATTCAATATCGCATGATCTTAAAAGTCCGGCCATTGGTCTCTATGGCCTTACAAAACGGTTGCACAAAGATTATGCGGATATTCTTGATGAGAAAGGGCGGACATACTGCGAGCAAATCTTGAAAACTGCCGGGCAGATTGCTGCACTTGTTGAGCAAATCAATGTTTTCATTTCAACCAGGGAACTCCCTTTGAATATTGAAAAATTAGCGTTAAAAGAGGTTCTTCAGGTGATTAGAGAAGAGTTTTCCTCTCAACTTAGCCTTCGAGAAATAAGGTGGTCGGAGCCGGATGACATCCCTGAAATAGAAGCAGATAGACTGTGCCTAATAAGGGCCTTAAGGAATCTTGTAGACAATGCGCTGAAATACGGTGGGGAAGCATTAAGTGAAATTGCTATCAAATATAAGGGATCTGGTGAATTCCACATTCTTTCTGTCAAGGATAATGGCACTGTTCTAACAAAGCAGGGTTCTCAGCAAGATATTTTTGCCCCTTTCGTCAGGGGTAAAACATCTAAGGGAGTTCAAGGATCGGGGCTAGGCCTGACTCTTATAAAAGAGATAGCCGAAAAACATGGCGGAGAGGTATGGTTAGACCTTGGCAAAGAGAGAGGATCAACCTTCTATGTATCAATTTCGAAGAATTTATAACGAAGACGGTGATATCCATAGTCTCCGCGCTTTTAAGTAACGAAACGTCGCAACCTGTAAAACGCAAAAGGTCTTGGATGCTGTTCTAATGTCACAAAATCATGGAGATTAAGGGTATTGGCAGGATGATCCTCCCGGCCATGGAGGACGTAGCATAGCGGTATAAACAAGGGGATGGGGCCATGAAAACAGACAAAGAGGTTTCCGGCGCATTTGAATTGCGAAAAAAAGCAGAAATAGCGCTGAGGGATCGAAGGGAAGCAGGTAAAGATTTCTCATCCCTTTCCCCTGAAGCAAAGGATAATCTGATACACGAGCTGCAGGTTTACCAGATTGAACTGGAGATGCAGAACGAGGAATTGCGAAAGACCCAGTTGGAATTGGAGGCGTCTCGAAACAGGTATTCCTATCTCTATGACTTTGCACCGGTCGGGTATTTGACCATGAGTGAAAATGGGAATATCGAGGAGGTCAATCTCACCCTTGCTTCCATGCTTGGCACAGACCGGAGTTCCTTGATAGGGACCCCTTTCACTCGCCTTATTTTGAGAGGCGACCAGGACGTTTTCTATAAACATTGGCGACGCATCCTGGAAACTGAGACATCCCAATCCTGTGACTTACGCCTTGTAAAAAAGAACGGAGATGAGTTTTTTGTCCATATAGAATGTATGAGCGGGAAAAACGAGGGTTACGATTCCAGGTTGATCGGGGGGGCAGTGACCGACATCACCGAACGCAAGAAGATGGATAGGAAGCTGCAAAATGCCCATGACAAGCTTGAAGAGCAGGTGGAGGAGCGGACGGCCGAACTCCGGAGGGCGCTTTCTGAAATCAAAGCGATGAAAGATCAGCTCGAAGTCGAGAATATTTACTTTCGTCACGAGAACAAAATGAGACATCGATTCGAAAATATTATCGGGCAAAGTGACGGTCTCAAATATGTTCTCTATCAAGCGGAGCAGATAGCAAAGACGGACACAACGGTCCTCATCCTTGGCGAGACAGGAACGGGAAAGGATCTGATCGCGGCCGTCATCCACAATCTAAGTCTACGCAAGGATCGCCCGCTGATTATTGTCAACTGTGCGGCCCTGCCGGCCGATTTAATAGAGAGCGAGTTGTTCGGCAGGGAGAAGGGGGCATTTACCGGGGCCGATACCCGGCGGATCGGTCGGTTTGAGGTCGCCAATGGTTCCACCCTTTTTCTGAATGAAATCGGAGAATTGTCGCTGGAATTGCAGCCCAAGCTGCTCAGGGTGGTTCAGGATGGTGAGTTTGAACGGTTGGGCAGCTCCCGTACGATCAAGATCAATATGCGGATTATTGCGGCCACAAATCGCAATCTGGAAGAGGAGGTCCGTAGGGGCCGGTTCCGTGAAGATCTCTGGTACCGTTTAAATATTTTTCCTATTACCATGCCACCGCTCAGAGATAGGTTGGATGACATTCCACTACTTGTGGATTTTTACGTGAAAAAGATCTCCAAACGAATGGGCAAGGCCATCGAAATTATCCCAACAAACGTCATGAATGCCTTACAGCATTATCACTGGCCGGGCAATGTCCGGGAACTGGAAAACGTCCTCGAACGTGGAGTGATTAACTCTTCTGGCCCCAAGTTGCGTCTGGTGGATGAACTGAAGACTCAGAAAAAGGATCTTTCGACCAAGCCAAAAAATCTTGAAGCGGTTGAGCGCAACCATATTTTAGAAATCCTTGATCAGACTCAATGGAAGGTAAGCGGAAAAAACGGGGCGGCCGACATCCTTGGGCTCAACCGCAGCACGTTGCGCGCCCGAATGCGAAAACTCGGTATACGCCGGCCCTGACGGTGCCTGCTCTATCAATTAACCGAGCCAGGCTGTCTGAAAACGAAAAACCGAGTCTTTATGCCTCCACAGAAGATCAGATATAAAAGACGCATCCCGTTGACCTCCGTATTTTTCGAGACCCCGCAAATTCATCGTCTTTCATCTTGTTTCACAGAACTCACCCAGCCTCGATCAGTATGATCAAAAGCGGTGGCCATATATGACCAATGGCTAAATATAGCCACCCTTTTTATTTTCCTTCTGTCCTTCCCCTACAGCTTATATGCGCGATTATTTGTTTGATATCAATAGGATAGAAGAATGTTTACGGGCCGGCCAATTCTGGTACGAATCTTGAGAAGATAATCTTTATTCCGTTTATCAAGGACCGAAATCAGATGATATCAGGAATGGCTAACATTAAGGTCATATCATATCACACACGAGTTACAGAACAATCAACAATCAACTGAAAGGGAGGTTAAATCATGGCAATCACAGCCGTTGTTAAAGGAGCGTGGGAAGCATTTGCCACTAAGATTAGCATTTTTCTTCCGATGCTCATTGGAGCGATCATCATCTTTGTTTTAGGGTTAATCATCGCTAAATTGATTAATATGGGGGTCATAAGGCTTTTGAAACTTGTCCGATTCGACGTTGGAGCACAAAAGACCGGCATCAAGGAATTTCTGGATAAGGGGAATATCGTCAAAACCCCATCAGAGATCATCGGTTCTTTAGCTTACTGGTTTGTCATGATCCTGACGATCATCGCCTCATTAGATGCCATGGGGCTGCCAATTGTTTCAGATATTCTCAATAATATCTTTCTCTATATTCCCAATGTTGTGGCCGCAATCATGGTTCTAATCTTAGGGATTCTTTTTGGAAACCTTCTATCCGCCGTTGTTCGGACGGCCGCTTCTAACGCCGGACTTTCAAGCGCCGAAGGTATGGGAAGAATCGCCCTCTATGCGATCATCGTTTTCTCGGTTGCTATCGCTCTGACCCAGTTGGGGATTGGGGAGGAAATCGTGGGTTCCGCCTTTGGACTCGCCTTTGGATCGGTTGCCCTTGCCTTTGGACTGGCCTTCGGGCTGGGTGGAAGGGACGTGGCTGCTGGATATTTAAAAAAGTGGTTGGAGGAGAAGTCTGCAGCGACTAAAAAATGATGGGTTGCTGTTATGAACTTCGCCCATAGAGAGGAGTGAAAGGATGTACCTTTCTTTAACCATATCGTTCCTGCTGATTATAGGTCTCGTGGTTGCCGTCATTCAAAACACCGCGCCGGTTGAATTGAAATTCATCACATGGAAACTTCAGTTCTCTCTCATGGCGCTGATTTTTTACGCTTCCCTGGTCGGCGGTGCCGTGGTCGCCCTTCTGACTTTACCCACGCTGATCAGTAAGTCCCTGAGGGTGAGGAGGTTGAACAAAAACATCTACGACCTGAAAAAGAGCGGCATAGAATTGGAAAAGGGGCAGGAGGAGAAGTCATAATTGCACCCGGTTCTCTTTTACCCAGGGGGGTCCTTATTTCCAACCGATCAAATCGGAAAAATCAGGCACTTTGAAAAAGACATTCAAAGGAGGTTAATGATGGACAATGCGCGCAAACCTCTTCGAAGAAAGGGAGAGAGGAATGTCTTCTGCCCCCTTTATAAACTGTTTGGAAGAAGGTGGAAAGAGGGCCTATTGACTCAGTCATATTCAAACCCTTTAGAATGGAAGATCTTCAAAGGACAGTCCAAGGAGCGCTGGCGTCCAGAGAACGAGAACTTGTTTGTCCGGTGAGCTTTTTTTAAAAAAATTTCTCGAATGTGCGTGCATCTTTTAACGGCTATATCATGATGCTATGACGCAGAGATTAGTGCCCGATAAAATAACGGCATCTCGGGAATCTATTTTTTCGAAAGTGTTGGAAACCTGGCACCAATATTGAGGATATAAATAATGAATACGGGTCTGAAAGATTCAGTGTTTTGTTAGGGACAAAGAGCCTTTTAGCCAAACCTTTGGAAATTAAAATCCATACGGTCTCCTTTCGGAAGGGGCGGAGGTCGTCAATGCCTTCAGGGGCAGGGGAACCTCTAAAAAGAACGTCTAAAAATAAAGGATCGTATTTATGTCTTAGGATAATAGCCAGGAGGAGAGTAAGAGCCTCCCCCCAGATCTTTCAAAAATATTCAAATTGAAGATTGCTCAGTGAGTCGGAGAAGAAAGGAGGTTAGTCTTGAAAAAAATAGTGATTTTGAAGGGGTCTTTTATAGATTCCTTAGAAGAGTATGTCCTAAGGGAATGTTTGGGAATAATGTTTCCCGAGTGCAAGATCGAGATTCAATCAGATGCATCGGTAAATAGTCCAGATGAAAAAATATATATTAAGGCTGACCAAAATCAGTTTGCTCGATGAAAAGCGAAAACAGCGCACGTTACTGATTTCTTACATCTAAGATTTTCTGCAAGCTAAAGCAGAATAGAGGTGTAAACTTTCAGAATAAATGAATAAGCAGCGAATAGCCGGTATCCTCACAGAAGAATCGTCATATGAAGTGAATAACTATTGATCCGGATAAAAAAATTGTCGTCAGTCATGTATCTCTCTTGGAGATAAAGAATGCAGATAAACAAGGTGATGCAGATCGCGAAAAAGATGGTTGGATATACTGAAAAAACAACCAAAACCCTGGTGTTCTGAATGCGGGACTATCCATTGGGGTAAACTCAATCCTGCAAATAAGGAGGTGCATAATGGCAATAGTAAGATGGGATCCATGGAGAGAGATTGAGGACCAGTTCGACCGTTACACGAGAGCGGTGACACAGCCTCGGGGTGGAAGCCAAGAGGTCATCGCAACAGGCGACTGGGCTCCCCGGGTAGATATCGCTGAGACCGACGAAGCATTCGTTATCAAGGCGGAGATTCCCGAGGTCAAAAAGGAGGATGTCAAAGTTACCGTAGACAATGGTGTCCTGACGATTCGGGGCGAGAGAAAACAGGAAAAAGAAGAGAAAGGGAAAAAGTTCCATCGAGTCGAGAGATATTACGGGAGCTTCACCCGTAGCTTTACGTTGCCTGACAATGTCGATGAAACTAAAGTTAAGGCTTCGTTCAAGGACGGCATGCTGAATGTCCAGATTCAAAAGACCGAGGAGGCAAAACCGAAAGTCATCGATGTCAAAGTGGAGTAAAAAGACATGAACTGCGACTATCGGCTGAACGAGGGCTGGGAAAAGCCATCGCTTTTCCCGGCCGAGTAAACGCACGATATAAACGCTTAGGTATGAATGATGCATTGACAGGAGGGACCTATGGAGAACATTGGGACTAAAATCGTTATTGTGGACGACGACCCGGCCATCCGGATGCTTTATTCTGATGAGCTTTTTGAAGAAGGATACGATGTCATAACATGTGGTGATGGCTTAGGGCTTATGAAAGCAATTCGGAAAGAGCGCCCGGATCTCATTGTGATGGATATCAGACTTGGACGCGACAATGGGCTCGATCTTCTTCAGGATCTTAAGAACACCCGTCCCAATCTTTCAGTTATCCTTTGTACTGCCTGGCAAGCCTTTGAGCATGATATGAAATCAATAGCCGCCGACTACTATGTGACAAAAAACTCAGATCTGCAAGAACTAAAGGCCGCCATTAAGAATGCCCTTAATGGTGAACGTTCTCCCCAATCGGCAACGAGAGAGAGTCTGCTTCATGACCCAGAACCTCTACCCATGGAACAGAGGAGGATTCCCTTGAAGGGCGCTGAAGGGCAATGGTCTAACAAAACCGATTCAGGTTAACAGGGGGGCTTGATGATGGCATCCAATTTTACCATGCGTTTTCAGAGAAACAACGGAAGTCTTGATATAATCATAAAGGGCGATTTTGATGGTTCCTCTGCCCATGCACTTTTAGAAGCCCTAAGAAGAAAAAGTGACGATATGCAGAAAATTACCGTAAACACAGACGGCCTGAAGAATATATATGATTTTGGTTTAACCGTTTTTCAGGGGCATCTACCCTCCCTGAACAGGCAGATTGAAGAAATAGTCATAACAGGTAAAAACAGGGTAATTTTTGCATCAAGAGAATATCTATGATGAGGGTTTAGAATGGCAAACCAGGAAAGTAATGAGTCTCCGGGCAGTGTGCATTGTCCCGTCAAAAAGGAATTTATGATTATCAATCAGGAAGACCGTAGAGGTCAGGTATTGGTCGTTCACGATGACAGTTATCTTCACCGTTTCCTTCCTACATTCTCTTCTATGAGTGGCTATCAGGTGATTGTTTCGAATGACAGCCATGAAGCCCTTGAAAGATACCTCACAACACCTTTCGATACCGTTATTGCTGACCTACACATTCCCGGCTCCTGGACATTGGCATGCCACATAAAGAAGCATTTTCCCAAAACTCCGGTGGTTTTAATAACAAGTCAGAGGCGAGAGGCCACCCTGAAAATGATAAAGGAAGCCAACATTGATTCTGTCCTTTTTAAGCCTTTTGTGGCGAATGATTTTTTAGAGCTTGTTCAGAAATATGTGGATGAAATAATTAAAGGGCCGTATGACGAGGACGGCGTTAGAGGCGGCATGGAGCCATACTAAAAGAGGGGCTCAAACGTCCAAAAGAGAGAATGGACGCAATTATTTAAAATAACATATGTTATTTGAATGAACAAGAAGATACGGCAACTTTTTATACAGAAAGAAGCAGTCTGTGTTTGCCGTTTTATACAGACTGTATAAACACTGTTTGCTAACAAGGAATAACATAGGGTGATAGGATGATGAAATTGACGCTATTGCGGCACGGTGAAAGCTTGTGGAATAGGGAAAACCGTTTTTCGGGGTGGACGGATGTTGATCTTTCTGGCCATGGCAGGATCGAAGCTAGAGAAGCTGGCAAAACGCTCAAATCTGAAGGCTACTACTTCGATATCGCCTATACCTCAGTGCTGAAGCGCGCCATACGCACACTTTGGATTGTGCTGGATGAACTTGACCAAATGTGGATTCCTGTCGAGCGTTCGTGGCGGCTGAATGAGCGGCACTATGGGGCTCTGCAAGGTTTGAACAAGGCGGAGACCGCAAAACGCTTTGGGAAAGATCAGGTACTTCTTTGGCGCAGAAGCTATGATATCACGCCCCCGGCTTTGGAGAAGACGGACGAACGATATCCGGTCCATGATCCGCGTTATCGGGAATTGGATGATCGCGATTTGCCACTAACAGAGAGTCTAAGAGACACGGTCAAGCGCTTCTTGCTCTATTGGCACGGATCTATTGCACCTACAATCAAAGCGGGAAAAAGAGCGATCATCGTAGCTCACGGCAACAGCCTACGGGCACTGGTGAAGTATCTCGACAATGTTTCGGATGAAGACATTATTACATTGAATATTCCTACCGGAATACCGTTGGTATATGAACTGGATAAGAAGCTGCGGACTATCAAGCATTACTATTTGGGGAATTCAGAATCTGTGGCGCAAGCAACGAAGGCTGTAGCGGACCAAGGTAAAGCTCAATAGAAAGGTAAGATCAGCCGACAATGCGGATTCAGGCGACGACAAATTAGCGGTCGCTATCGTTCGCCAACAGGAAGGAGGTGATTAATATGCCAAATAAAGACGGAACTGGACCAAAAGGTCAGGGACCAAAAGACGGCCATGGTAAAGGTAAGGGCAAGGGCAATAGCCCTGGTCAAGGTCCGAAGACTGGAGGAAAGAAAGGAATTAAGGAAGAAACCAAAAAGTAAGCCAGATTTAAGAACGAGAATTGAGGGCTTGCGAACAATCGCCTGAGTGCAGAACAAAAAGACCGGGGCTAACATTATTGTTGGTCTTCATGTCTTGTGGCCCGGCCTTTTTTGGCTGGTTACGCGTAGCGTTGAGCCTGTCGAAAAACTCCGAATTCGGGATTTGAAGGCTCGTAAGCAATTGATTTTATTAGATGCGAAAGAGCTGAATTACTTGCTTTTAGGCTTTTTCGACAGGCACGTTATGCATGAAGCAACAAAACGAGGAGAGGCGTTACGAATGAACAACGATAAACTCAGATCTGTAGCAAAAGCAATCGTCGCGAAACAGAAGGGCGTGCTAGCTGCGGACGAAAGCAATCCCACGATCAAGAAGCGCTTCGATTCGATCAAGGTTGAGTCCACCGAAGAAAATCGCCGGCGGTACCGCGAAATCCTTTTTACAACCGAAGGGATTGAACGTTATATCGGAGGCGTCATTCTCTTCGACGAAACGCTGCGCCAAGGCACTCGAGACGGTACTCCCTTTGCCGAGCTACTATCGAGACGGGGGATCGTACCGGGGATCAAGGTGGACAAAGGCTCTAAAGCGCTGGCATTGTACCCTGGCGACAAAATCGCCGAGGGGCTTGACGGCCTGCGCGAGCGGCTCGTCGAATACAAACAGATGGGGGCTAAGTTCGCTAAGTGGCGGGCGGTTATTGAGATCAACGAGCGCGATGTTCCTTCGGCGTTCGGTATTCGTGCGAATGCCCACGTATTAGCGCGCTACGCCGCGCTCTGCCAGGAATTGGACATTGTGCCGATTGTGGAACCGGAAGTGCTCATGGATGGCGCCCACGACACCGAACGGTGCGAAGTTGTCACATCCAGGGTTCTTGAGGCAGTGTTCACCGAGCTTGATGCCCACCGCGTGCTTTTCGAGGGTATGTTGCTAAAGCCGAATATGGTTATTGCCGGTATGAAATGCGCGCATCAGGAAAATGTGCAGTGGGTTGCCGAGGCCACGGTCCGTTGCCTGACCCGCTATGTGCCGGCGGCTGTCCCTGGAATCGTATTCCTGTCCGGTGGGCAGAGTGCAGAAGATGCCACTGACCACCTGAACGCCATAAACATGATGGGCCCGCATCCGTGGCAAGTCAGTTTTTCTTATGGGCGCGCGTTGCAGGCACCGGTGCTTGCAAGCTGGAAAGGTCAGGAAGGCAATCTGGCTGCCGCTCAGAAGACGTTCTTGAAACGTTGCCGGTTAAACGGTCTAGCTCGCGACGGAAAGTATGCCCGGGCAATGGAAACGGCTGGATAATCAGCATGATTTAATCGTAATAAAAACCTGAACGCTACAGGTTCAGAAAGAACCTCCCGGAAACTCGATTATTGGCAGGCCCTTTGCAGATAACATTTGCATGATCCTGATCACCATATGAATAAAAAGGTCATGGGGAAGGAATCTCTATCATTGGTGGAGCCATTGCGGCAATTCTGGCCTTGCCGAAGCTGGGGAAAAAATCCCTTCATGAAAGGCGTATGAACAAAGGGATTCGCAAATTGAAGGGAGAAATATAACGAGCGACGAGGCATCCTTCATTTCGCAGTTTACACTTTCGTCATTCCGGGCATGACCTGGAATCCACGAATTTTTGCAACAAGCTGGATTCCCGCGTTTGCGGGAATGACGTGAACCGGATGGTGAAAGTATATGCATTGTAAAAAATGTAAACCACTTCTTGTCTGTTATGAAAGATGCCGCCGGGAAGATGGTGGTTGGGACAAGGTCCTCACCATGGAACTTCTCAACATGACCGATTTCGTGCCCAGGAAGTTTGAATGCCGGGTTGTGAAAGCTGGCAATATAGGAATAATCAGGAGGAACCGATATGAAAATTGCAGTCAGCAGTAGTGGCAATAATCTGGATTCACAGATCGATCCGCGTTTTGGCCGGTGCGCCTATTTTGTTGTTGCGGACACGGAGAATATGAATTTTGAGGCCTTTGATAATGAAAGTATCGCCCTTGGCGGAGGGGCCGGTATCCAGGCCGCCCAGTTCGTGGCTTCCAAGGGCGCCAAAGCCATCATGACCGGGAATGTGGGGCCCAACGCGGTGAAAACACTTGCCGCAGCAGGAGTAGAGGTTTTTGTGGGGCAGAATGGAACCGTCCGGGAAGCGCTTGAGAGATACCGGAACGGGGCTCTCCAGTCCACTAGCACGCCCAATGTGGCCGATCATTACGGCATGGGCGGCAGCACGGGAAGCAATGGTGGCAGTGGCGGCGGTATGGGCCGTGGAATGGGACGCGGCATGCAGAGGGCAAGTCCCTCTTCAACCATTCCCACCTCCGGAACCGATGAAGTGAATCAATTGAAAGACCAGGTGCGGCAGCTGCGGGAACAGGTCAAGAAACTTGAATCGAAATTGGGTAATTAAAGAACGAAAAACAAAACCCTTGGAGGTTAATATTTATGGCAAAAGGAAATTTAAGCCAACAGGATCAGCATCAAATACAGGATAATGTGATCAAAGAAAGCCTGCTCCGAATCAAACATAAAATCCTCGTGATGAGCGGCAAGGGAGGCGTTGGAAAAAGCAGTGTGGCGGCCTACCTGTCCGTGGCTCTGGCCAGGCGGGGATACAAGGTGGGGCTCATGGATGTGGATCTTCACGGACCCAGCATCCCCCGCATGCTGGGCCTCAAGGGAAGTCTCGGACAGGGCACGGGCAACGGAAAAGCACGCCCTGTCAGTTATCTTCCCAATATGGAGGTGATTTCCATTGAAACACTTCTGGGGGACGACAAGGATGCCGCCACTATCTGGCGGGGACCTCTTAAGATCGGGGTAATTCGACAATTCATATCCGATATGGAGTGGAATGATCTGGACTACATGATTATCGACTCGCCGCCGGGAACCGGCGATGAGCCCCTTACCGTGGCCCAGACCATTCCGGACGCTCTGGCCCTGATTGTGACAACGCCCCAGGAAGTATCTCTGGCGGATGTGCGAAAATCAATCAATTTTTGCCGCCAGGTCAATATGGAAATCCTGGGCCTGGTGGAAAATATGAGTGGGCTTACATGCCCGCACTGCGGCAAAACCATTGAACTGTTCAAGACGCAGGGCGGGGTGCTGACCGCGAAAAAAGAAGGCCTGAGGCTTCTGGGAACACTTCCCCTTGAACCACAGGTGGTCATGAACGGCGATTCCGGGAGTATGGGGATTCTGGATGACAACAATCTCCCCATCACGCGGGAATTCAATAAAATGGTGGATGAAATTGTGCAGTTGACCCAGCATCGGACAAAGGCGGTTCCGAAAACCAAGTCGGAGTTCCCCATCATCGAGAAGAAAGGCGTCAAAGATTCTAAAACACTGGTGGTGCCCGTATCCGAAGGAAAATTGAGTTCCCATTTCGGGCACTGCGAACAATTCGCGTTCATAGAAACCCGGAATGGGGAAATCGTCAAAACGGAGATGCGCAATCCGCCGGCCCATGAACCGGGGGTGTTGCCGCAGTGGCTTCACGAGCAGGGCGCTGATGTGGCCATTGTGGGAGGAATGGGCGAAAACGCTCAGCAGCTTTTGCGCGGCAACGGCATTGAGGTGATCCTGGGCGCGCCCATGGATTCTCCGGAGTCGCTGGCAAACCAGTATCTCTCCAATACCCTGGTTTCGGGTGATAATCGTTGTGATCATTGAGTGATGAAGATAGTCGCTAACCGCCAAAGGAGAACATAATGATTATTAGTATAGCAAGCGGAAAGGGTGGTACGGGAAAGACCACGGTCGCCACCAATCTGGCCGTTTCTCTTGATTCCCGAGTTCAGCTTCTGGACTGCGACGTGGAAGAACCCAATGCCCACCTCTTCATCCGACTCCATATGGAAGAGACCCGGATCATTACCACCCCTGTGCCCGAGGTGGATATGGAAAAATGCAGCCTTTGCGGAAAGTGTGGAGAAATTTGCCAGTTCAGGGCCATCATTGTGATTGGAGAAACCGTGCTGCCCTTTGTTGAAATGTGTCATAGCTGCGGCGGCTGCATGGAGGTCTGTCCCGAAAAGGCTATCACCGAGACGACCCGGGAGTTGGGTCGCGTCGAAAGGGGACACCGCAACGGCTTGGAATTTGTGTATGGAAAGCTGCGTGTGGGCGAAGCCATGTCTCCGCCGCTGATTAGAAGCGTGCGGCAATACACACGCCCGGACATGCTGACCATCATCGATGCCCCTCCGGGAACCTCGTGCCCCGTGATTGCATCCATGAAAGGCGCGGATTTCGTGCTGCTGGTGACCGAACCAACGCCTTTCGGTCTCCATGATTTGAAGTTGGCCATAGGGGCCGTCCGAATCCTCGGCATTCCCTGCGGACTGGTCATCAACCGATCGGATATAGGCGATGACCGTGTCAAGGCCTACGCCAAAGAGGAAAATATACCCGTTTTGATGGAGATCCCCTTTGACAGACGAATTGCCGAAGCCTACTCGCGGGGCGATATGGTCGTTGATGTGTTACCTGAATGGAAAGAAAACTTTATCCAACTGTACAGGGATATTGACAAAATAGCAGGGGCAAAAAGGAGCGCTTCATGAAAGAAATAGTCGTCATAAGTGGCAAGGGTGGAACAGGGAAAACGAGTATACTGGCCGCCTTCGCTTCCCTGGCAAAAAGCAAGGTGCTTTGTGACGCGGACGTGGATGCGGCGGATCTCCATTTAATCATGGACCCCGACATCAAGGAACGGCATGATTTTGAGTCCGGTCATACAGCCGTAATTAATCAGGATAAATGCACCCAATGTGGTCTTTGCCGGGATTTGTGCAGGTGGAACGCCATTAGTGAAGATTTTGTGGTGGACCCCATCGCCTGTGAGGGCTGTGGTGTATGTCACTATTTCTGCCCTGAAGAAGCTATTGACTTTCCCCTGAACACATGCGGAGAGTGGTTCATTTCCGACACCCGCTTTGGCCCTATGGCACATGCCAGGCTGGGTATTGCCGAAGAAAACTCGGGGAAACTGGTGACCCTTATCCGGCAGCAAGGCCAGAAGCTTGCGGAAGAAAAGAACCTGGATTTGCTTCTCACAGACGGCCCTCCGGGGATAGGTTGCCCGGTGATCGCTTCCCTTGGCGGGGCCACGGCGGTTCTTATCGTAACCGAACCCACGGTTTCGGGCAGGCATGACATGGAGCGGGTTTCAGAATTGGCCGCCTTTTTCAGGGTCCCGTCCATGGTCTGCGTGAACAAATTCGATCTCAATCTGGATGAGGGACAGGCAATAGAAGACTTTGCCCGCGAAAGACAGATAAGGGTCATGGGTCGAATCCCATTTGATCCTGTCTTTACGAGGGCAATGGTCCAGGGGAAGACTATTTTTGAATATGATGGTCATTCCGAGGGCGCCAGGGCGGTCAAAAAGATTTGGGAAGATCTGACACAAGGTTTTGAGATGTGAACCAATCGAGATTTTTCCCTTTAAACCAAAACCAAAGGAGGTAAGCAAAATGCCGAGAGGAGATGGCACAGGCCCGAGAGGCCAGGGAGCAGGCACAGGTAGAGGCGGCGGTGGTCAGGGGCGAGGAGGTGGTGGACAAGGGCGAGGAGGTGGTTTTGCGGCAGGCCCGGGAGGATATTGCGTTTGCCCCAACTGTGCTGAAAGAGCAAGCCATCCATTGGGGAGCCCCTGTTATGATCAGAAATGCCCCAAGTGTGGAACGGCCATGACGCGGGAATAGAAGAAAATTGATCTCCCGTTCTGAGACATCCTTTGAAACTTTACTGTCTCATTTGCGCCCGCAATAGGGCGCTGCAATCACTATTTTCAAGATTTGAGCTGCAGTATTCGGACTTAATGAACGAAAAATTAAAGGAGTATCGTATGGGGAATCAATGTAATTGTTGTCGGTGGAGGACCTGCCGGAGTTATCACGGCATTAACGGCAAAAAGCGTTTATCCTGAAAAATCGGTTTGTGTCATCAAGGAAATCGGGGATGGGGTCATTCCCTGCGCCATACCCTACATGATGCACACCTTGGCGGACACGAAGCAGAACGCCATGGGTAACACGCCCCTTGAAAAAGCCGGAATCGAAATCAAAGTGGGGAAAGTGGTTTCATTAGATGCAAAAGCGCACACGGTTACCTTGGGGGCCGGTGAAGTTCTTTCCTACGAAAAGCTTGTTTTGGCCACTGGAACCGAAGCGTGTATGCCGCCAATCCCTGGTGTGGACAAACAAGGTGTTTTTACCATTAAAAAAAGTATGTCGGCGATGAATGCATTGCGGGAAAAAGTGCACCAGGCCAAAAAAATGGTGATCATCGGGGGTGGTTTTATCGGCGCTGAGTTTGCCGATGAATTATCTAAGGATCCCGATGCGGAAATCTACCTGATCGAGATTATGCCCAAGCTGCTTTTAACCGTTTTTGATGATGAATTCTGTGATGAAATCACCCTCTTGTTGGAAAAGCAACGAATCAACATTCGCACCGCCGTCCGTGTCGTCTCCATAGATGGCAAGGAAGGTGTAGAATCGGTCTCCCTGGAGAGCGGAGAAAAAATTCCGGCTGACCTGGTGTTGCTCAGCATTGGAGCCAAACCGTCGAGCAAACTGGCTGAAAAGGCCGGTTTAAGGATCATCGATAACGGTTCTATCTGGGTTGATGATTACATGCGAACCGATGCCGAGGATGTATTTGCCATCGGTGACTGTGCGCTAAAGCGAGATTTTTTTACGCGTAAGGCCGCACCTGTATGGCTCGCTTCAACGGCAACAGCTGAAGCACGCAACGCGGGCACGAATATTTACGGCATCCGCGTGTTGCATCAAATCCAGGGGATGATCGCCGCCTTCTCTACCCAGATCGGCGGCAAATCATTTGCCAGCGCGGGGATGACCTGCCGAACTTGCGAAAGGGAAGGGTTCCGTTACGTTACGACAACCGCCGTTGCCCCGGATCGTCACCCGGGTATGCTTCCCGGAGCCAGTGAACTCAAAGTTAAGCTGGTCTTTGCCGATCGTGCAGGTGTTATTCTCGGGGGGCAGGTTTCCGGTGGCTCTTCCGTTGGTGAGTTGATTAATGTTATTGCTCTGGCGATTCAAAAAAGGGTCCCGGTGCGTGAACTGGACATGATGCAGATAGCAACCCACCCGTTGCTGACATCGGCTCCCACTGTCCATCCGTTGATCAACGCTGCACACCAGGCACTGGCTAAGCTGCGCTCAACGATCAAGTAGAAACCGGAGGTTACATTAAGAGGACTAAATGGGTATCAGGCTGATTATTCTACCTTATAAGGATGATGACAACCTCTTGCTTTTCCCCGGTTGTTGGCAGGCCCTTTGCATAATGTATGGGCTTGGCAGTATGCTGTTTTCTGTTCAAGCGAAGGGCCCAGTGAGGAGAGAAACATGAGCCACATACAGGTGATGTTTGATCCCAAAACAATCGCCCTGATCGGCGCAACCGAGAAGAAAGGCGCAATAGGACGAACCATTCTTGAGAACCTGCTCCGGTCAAAAGAGAGAAAAATATTTCCGGTAAACCCCCATTTGCGAAAGGTATTGGATGTGGAGAGCTATCCCACCATCGCAGGCGTTCCTGAGCATGTGGATCTGGCTGTTGTGGCAACGCCTGCCCGGTCAGTACCCGAGGTGGTTGAGGAATGCGGCCAGGCAGGCGTAGAGGGGGCAGTGATAATTTCCGCCGGCTTCAAAGAGATTGGTGAAGAAGGCACACAGTTGGAGAGCGAAATCGACCGGATCAGGAAGAAATATGGGATGCGTATTCTGGGACCCAATTGCCTCGGTTTTGTGCGACCTGTCCTGGGCTTAAATGCGACCTTTCTCCGGGGCAACCCTCCACCGGGAGATATCGCCTTCATCTCTCAGAGCGGCGCCCTCGGCAGCGCAATACTCGATTGGGCGGTCAGCGCCGGGATAGGCTTTAGCATGTTTGCATCGCTCGGCTCCATGATCGACGTCGACTTTGGCGACATGATCGATTTCTTAGGGGATGACGCGGCCACCAGGAGCATCCTGATCTATATGGAGGGTGTGGGCAACGCGAGAAAATTTATGAGTGCGGCGCGACAGTTTGCCCGCCGAAAACCGATCATCATTCTAAAGCCGGGGCGATTCGCTGAGAGTGCAAGGGCGGCCCATTCCCACACCGGCGCCATGGCAGGGGACGACGCGGTATATAAAGCAGCCTTCAGGAGGGCCGGTGTCGTAAGGGTGGGGGAAATCGCGGAACTGTTCGATGCTGCCCAGGTTCTTGATTCCAAGAGGTTGCCGGCCGGTCCAAGGCTCGCCATGGTAACATCCGCCGGCGGGCCTGGCGTGATGGCCACCGACGCCCTGATTCACCTGGGTGGGGAACTGGCGGAACTCTCTCCCGAGAGCATGAAGCAACTCAACGCATTTTTGCCTCCGTACTGGAGCAAAGCGAATCCTGTCGACTTGCTCGGAGATGCGACCGTCGACAGGTTCACGAAAGCCCTCAACATATGCCTCGGTGACCCCATGGTGGACGGAGTGCTCGTCATTTACGTGCCTCTGGACTCTGCCCCTTCAACCCAGGTTGCGCAAGCGGTGGCCGATATTGCGAAGAATGCCTGGAAACCCGTCATCGCAACGTGGATGGGGGCGGAAGACGTCGAGGAAGGGAGACACATTTTCGTCGAGAACAGCATCCCGGCCTACGACACGCCTGAGGAGGCTGTCAGAACCTATGTGAATATGTGCAGGTACAAGAGACATCTCGACCAGCTCTATGAAACCCCTGACGAACTGCCGACGAACGAAGCACCCTCCAAAGATCACCTGAAAGAGATTCTCGATATGGCCCTCAAAGAAGGACGAACCCTTCTCAATGAGGAAGAATCAAAGGATTTTCTAAGGACCTACCGTATCCCGGTTACGATGGCCCAGGTCGCTCAAGATCCTGAAGCGGCGGTAAGTATAGCAGAAAAGATGGGCTATCCGGTCGTTATCAAAATCGTCTCGCCTGACATCTCCCACAAAAGCGATGTGGATGGCGTCATTATGGGAATCGATTCAAGTGCAGCCCTGAAGGAAGCGTATGAGAAGTTGATGCAAAGGGTGAAGGAACGCGCCCCGGAGGCGGCCATAATGGGTGTAGCTGTAGAGAAAATGGTCACGGATGTTGATTACGAACTCATTCTCGGAGCCAAAAAGGATAGGGATTTCGGTTCGGTCATCCTCTTTGGGATGGGGGGAACTAATGCGGAGTTCATCAAAGATTTTTCCATAGGTCTTCCCCCGCTAAATCAGGCCCTGGCGAAAATGTTGATGAAGGACACCAAGGTATACAAAATGCTCCAGGGCTTCCGGGGTAAACCGGCAGCGGATTTTGAAAAACTCGAAGAAATCCTTGTCAATTTTTCCAATCTGGTCGTCGATTTTCCGGAAATAGCTGAAATCGACATTAATCCTCTTGCCGTATCCAATGGCAAAGCCTCCGCCCTTGACGCACGAATCATTATTGACAAGAATTATGACGCTACCGGCCGATCGCCATATCCTCACTTGATTATCACGCCCTATCCAACCAAGTACACCACACCCTGGCAACTGTCGGATGGGACCGAAGTACTTCTGAGGGCCATACGCCCTGAAGACGAGCCCGCGGAGCATGAGATGCTCTCGACCTTGTCTCAAGAATCATTGAGGACCCGGTTCTTCTCCACTATCAAAGATATTTCCCATGAGTGGCTTATCCTTTTCTGTAATATCGACTATGACCGGCACATGGCAATCGTTGCGGAGATGGAGGAAAATGGAAAGAAAAGCATGATAGGGGTTGCAAGACTGATTATGAACCAGGACCTGACGTCCGGCGAACTGGCCGTCCTCGTACAGGATAAGTTCCAGGGGAAACGCCTTGGGACGAAATTCGTAGAGATGCTCATCGAGATAGCCAGGGAGAGAGGGCTTGAGCATGTCCGGGCAGATGTCCTTACGGAAAATCAGAGCATGCTCAAGGTCTTCAGGCGGTTGGGATTTACAACGCAGTGGGTCCCGGGCGGCACGAGTGAAGCCGTGTTAAAGTTGATATCATAAGGGACTCCGGGAGAATGAACAGGTGAGTTGAATGTTGTCCACACTTTTCTCCGCATCCAAACCGCCGAGGGAAGCTAGGGCACATCAAAATATAAAATATTTAAGGAGGGATCATGATTTCGAAGATTCTTGTGCCGACAGACGGGTCAGAGGTAGCGCAAAAGGCAGCAAGGTATGGGGTTGACCTTGCAAAACAGTTAAAAGCTTCGGTAATCGTTCTGAGCGTTATTGATCAACGCTCATATATGGGCCAGACAGTTCCTGCCGCGCAGACGGCAATGCATGTAATAGAACCTATCGAGGATTATCTGCGGGAGGCTGCTGAAGCGTATGCCGGAGAGATAAAGGAGTGGTGCGAAAAAAGCGGTGTCCAATCAAAGACTGTCATAACTACAGGGCACCCTGTTGAAGAAATTGTGAAAGAGGCCGAGAAGTTAAAGGCAGCTCTCATTGTTATAGGTTCTCATGGAAGGAGCGCTTTGGAAGCCGCGTTCCTTGGGAGTGTTGCCTATGGTGTAATCCATAAAGATACAAAAATCCCTGTTCTGGTGGTAAAGAAATGATGCATGGACCTTATTCAAGCGTGATCCGACGATCCGGTTAATTAAAATGTTCTGGGGCCTGACTCCCTGTATGGTGGAGATAACCATCGGATTGAGAAAATCGTAGGTTCGAAGGGGTCAACGGCATGAAGAAACTGGTTATCATAAGTGGCAAGGGTGGAACAGGGGAAACGAGTATCCTGTCCGCCTTCGCTTCCCTGGCAAAAAGCAAGGTGCTTTGTGACGCGGACGTGGATGCGGCGGATCTCCATTTAATCATGGACCCCGACATCAAGGAACGGCAT
>Ga0315542_1000605_pt1 | contig 22756 bp, 28 predicted proteins | sample SalMarSW160120MG_FD_202541 | JGI IMG/M metagenome (GOLD analysis project Ga0315542, IMG submission 202541) | Salt marsh sediment microbial communities from the Plum Island Ecosystem LTER, Massachusetts, United States - Salt Marsh Sediment SW1601-20 ... | reverse complement strand
GATATCACCCCCATAAGAATTCGCTTTTCACGCAGCGCGGCCAAAGTTTGGGTTACACCCGGCATGGGCCATACCGGATTTACCCATAGCTCGTAGATAAGCACGATTTTTTTTACCAGCTCATCATCGTTGCAGACGTCCGGCCACCCGGGAAACCGGAGCCCGCACAGCACGGATTTCCATACCGCAACAATATCCACCTCGGGGTAGTCCGTTCCCCGCAGCTTTTGTCTTTCGTGCTCCGCGTGTATCTCTGCCTGCAGCAGATCCGCAATCGCTACGTTTCCCAGCCCCGTACCGACAGAAATCCCCGCGGCTTTGAGGACATCCGCCAATAACGGCCCCGACCTCTCCCGATCCGCCCTGCCGATATCACCGGAAGCGGAAATGAACAGGGTACCGTATATATCAAAAATCACCGCCCTGATCCGTTCTATTCGTGATAACACCGCTTTGCTACCGGTTGCAATCGGTTTCAGACGACGACAGTACCGCGAGACAAGTGAATTATAATCAGTTTGCTTTTCAATATCGACCATGATTATTAATGATGACTTACTTTTTAATATAGTATAGTATAAGGTAAGATGCAACGGCAAAACACATTAAACCTGCTGCACACACTTTCGAGCCGGGCCACACTTTTCAGCTTTGTCTATTATATTTTTCTCTTTCTGCTTTATTTAATTGGAAACTATCAGTATTTTCTTGACAGTACCCAGGTTTTTATTCTGGGGATACTCAATATTTTTTTAATTCTTCACTGCCTGTTCGGCATCTATTACCTTTTTTTTACTATAATTTTAAGCGTACGCAACAGGAAAATAGACCTAAAATATTTTATCCTCTGCACGGTATCGGTAGCTTTTGCGCTGGTGTTGCTTTTCAGCATTAAGGTCTTGGACGCACTTATGTAATACCTGATCTTGATAAAAAATATTAATAGAGAGATATTGATATTTTGAGAATATCCTTTATTATATACAAACGACGAGGTAAAAATGAAAAAATTCATAATTACATTGATCATTTTAATAATCTTAGGCGGCGCCGGGTTCGTAATGGGGTGGATAAATCTTTTTGTTCCGGCCGATGCCTACGGGGTTATGGTGAGTAAGACGAACGGATATGATAACACACTTATCAGACCGGGCAGCGATTTTATCTGGCGATGGCAAAATATCATCCCGACAAATATGACACTTTATATATTCGCCAATACTGTCTATAAAACCACGGTTACTTCATCCGGAAACTTCCCCTCAGCCGGTATCTATGAACAATCTGAAAAAAATGTCGATCTTTCGTTTTCAATTCAGATCGAGCTTGCCTTTCGATTTGCTGAAAACCACCTGCTCACCCTTGTCAAAGACCAGGGACTTACCCCTGATACGCTTGACGAATGGTATAAAACAAAGGAGGCCGCGCTTACCGGTGAGATATATTCCGTTCTTTTTTCATTAAAATCGGCGGCCGATATGAAACTGCTGGTAGACCTGCGGGAGCTGGAGAACCGTTTGGTGGGCCGGCTGCAAAAGAACCACCCCGAGTTGAAGATAATCCAGGTTACCCCGGTCTCTCCGCTGAACCTGCCTGATCCGGAGTTGTACCTGATTTTAAAGTCCAATTACCTGGAGGTGCTGAAAGCACGAAAAGATTACCAGCTTGAATTACTGGAGCGGCAGAAGGCAACCATCAGCCAGGCCGATCTTGATATGCAGCGCTCCGAGTACCGCCTGAATCAACTGAAAGATTACGGCGAACTGCTTAATAAATACCCCATCCTGTTGAAATTTCTCTTTATCGAAAAGCTTTCGGGCCAGGACCTGTTGAAGGTTCCCCAGGGTGAACTTTTTCAGAAAACGGAATAGATTATTGCGCGAAGGATATTTTTTTAATTTTGAGAAACTTGAATATGTACGGGGGGGGAAAAGCGGCAGCTGTATCCTGTGCGATCTGATAGAGAAAAATCCGGCAAAAGCGGAACTTACCGTATTTCACGACCGGTATTTTGTGGTCAGTCTTAACCTTTACCCGTATAATCCCGGACACCTCCTGGTGTTCCCCAGAAGGCATATTGAGGATATACGGCAGTATACGGAAAATGAACACAACCGAATTAATCGATTGACAAGTTACCTATTGAATATTCTTGACCATACGCATAATCCCAAGGCATACAATATCGGTTATAATATGGGGCTTGAAGCCGGTGCTTCCATCAAACATCTGCACCTGCATATTATTCCCCGTTACCCGCATGAAATCGGCATCGCCGATCTAATGGCCGGAAAACGGGTGTTGGTTGAAAATCCCAAAGACACGGTAAAAAAAATTAGAGATAGAATGACTCACTTCCCGTTTTCCATTTCCACCACCTGATGGATTACCGTTAAAAAATCGGAAATACTGTTTATAACCGTTAACAGAAGCTGTTCCAGGGTATAGTGCTTTGTCCTATATGTTTTCAGGGTTTTTAAGGAATTTCTGGTGTTTTCCAATGGGTTCCCGATTATTTCGTCGAACATGGTTTTAATACCGCCCAGGTTTTCAATACCCTTTTCCACCAGTACGGCCGCATCTTTATCCTTGTCGCTGATCATATTGCGATACATTTTTTGATGGGTCAGATCGGACGCGATGTTATAACGCAGGCGCAGCAGGGCCTTGCCGTCCTCTTCATCCGGCGAAAGGGTTTTGTCAAAATGGAATATTTTATCTTCCAGCTCCTCCAGGCTCGACGCAAACGATAACAACCGCTGCTGATTCCGTTTGTTTTGGGTAAAGAAATAATCATTGATCAACTGCAGAATGTCCTGAATCACCTCCTTATAGGTATATTTGATGTAGTTATAAAGCAGGGTAAGTGATTTGGTCCGGGAAAAAAAGGGCAGCCCCAGTTTGGTAAACAACTCTTCGCGATTTTCCGTATAATACAGGAGCGGCACAATACTCTGCTCTCCGAATAACGCCTCTATTTTTTTATTGACCACCTGCTCTTTTATTTGCTGCAGCTTGTTGCGTAGTTGGGATGAAATCTTTTGTTTACAGGCTTTAATGTAAAGTGCTCTTACGGGAAGGGTGGGCAGATAAAACTTCAAACGGTAATAAGGATCTTTTTTAAAGTATTTGATCAGATCCAACAAGGGAACGGCGGCATTAAATTTAGTTATCTCGGAAACGAGGGTAACAAACCCGTTTTTTAACGCGGATTTTTCCTGTTCCAGCTGCTGGGCAAGATTTTCATTCTCATTGATATCTTCATCAAGGCCCATGTTGTTTTCTAGCAACACCATGCTGTACAGCAGCTCATCGCTGATTATAACATTGTTTTCAAGGTTGGAGAGAGCAAAAAACAGGGCGTAATATAATCTTTCCAGGTGATCGATAATAATGAGCGCCGGTGCGCTTTTAAAAAAGGGGTATTTTTTTTCCAACACACCATCCGGAAGCAGATAGCTGAAAAAATTAAACAACTCCCGATAGTGAAAAAGCACGATATTTTTTAGGGAAAATATCGGTTTTATTTCCGCCTCTACCTGGTTAAAGACCTTGGCGGGAATTGCTTTCAGATAATCGTCAATTCGCCGGTAAAACTGCTTTTCGAGTTTTTCCCTGCCGGTCCGGGCATAAGAATCTTCCATTTCATCAAGCGTAAAAAAATCTTCTATATTGCTTTTCGCATATGTGTAGTTTTTTTCCACAAGATGAACGATTAACTGCTCTTTTACTTCAGCCTTTCCCGTAAAGTTATAGTAAAAGCTCTTCAGGGAAAATACGGCATGATAGAGGTCAAACAGATACTGGGCGAATTTAGGCGAAAGGTCCCTGGTTTCAAAACCCGTCAGGCCGGGGTTAACCTGTCTGATACTCCTTTTTAAATCCCGGATTTTCATGGACAAAAAAAGCCGTTCTTTGTCCTTGCCGCTCAAGAGGCCCTGCACCCATAACAGCAGTTTTTTCCACCAGCTTAACTGCCGAATCTCCGCGCGGATTATCCTCGATCTTTCATCGTCTTCAATCTCTACCGGAACAATATATTCCTGCTCCTCGTTTTTTTGACTCTTGTAGATTTTTTCGAGCAGTTCCTTGCGTTCTTTTTCCGTTAGATTACTTGATAGTTCCCTCAGATTAGATTTCTTATCCACATACTCCACCATATGTTCGTAGATTCATCATAACATATCCATATAAAAGAGACAACTCCGTGGCTTCAGCAATTTAAGCAGGCATTGAGCGTCAATTCTCAATACGAATTGTTGTTGCTACTTTTTTCTTTTTACGCTAAAGCACTTTTTTATTCTACCGAATATCATAGTAGGCATACTGGACAAGGATGTCCAGGGAAAACAATCAAGGAGGATTGCATGATTATCAATCACAACCTTAGTGCCATGTTTGCATTCCGGCACTTAAAACAAAACGGCTTAGCATTAGACAAGGATATGGAAAAACTCTCATCCGGGCTGCGTATCACCAGAGCAGGTGATGATGCTTCCGGGTTGGCTGTTTCCGAGAAACTGCGTTCACAGATCCGCGGCCTGCACCGCGCCTCCATGAATGCGGAGGACGGCATCTCCTTTATCCAGGTAGCGGAAGGATACCTGCAGGAATCACAGGACATTCTGCAGCGCCTGCGTGAGCTGGCCGTACAGGCCTCCAACGGCATCTATTCCGATGAAGACCGTATGCAGATTCAGGTAGAGGTTTCCCAGCTTGTGGATGAGGTCAACAGGATCGCGTCTCACGGTCAGTTTAACGGGATGAACTTCTTAACCGGCCGCTTTGCCCGTTTTACGGGAGAAAACTCGGTAACCGGCAGTATGTGGTTTCATATCGGAGCCAATATGGACCAGCGCGAGCGCGTATATATCGGAACCATGACCGCACAGGGCCTTGGAATTCAGGGTGCCGATGGTTATCCGCATGACGCAACCTTTATCTCACTGTCCACACCGGACGGTGCCAACCGTTCCATTGGTATCATCGATGTGGCCCTGAAAAGAGTGAGCAAACAGCGCGCGGACCTGGGTGCTTCACAGAACCGTCTGGAATACGCGGTACGCGGCCTGGACGCGGGCGCCGAAAATATGCAGGCGGCCGAATCACGCATTCGCGATGCCGATATGGCCAAGCAAATGGTAAGCTTTGTCAAGAACCAAATTTTGGTACAGTCGGCAACATCCATGCTTGCTCAGGCAAACACAAAGCCGCAGTCGGTATTACAGTTATTCCGCTAATATATTTTTTAAAGATCAAAAACAAAAACCCCGGCTTATCACCGGGGTTTTTTACTATAGGCTTATGCGATTGACAAGAACCGGAAGAGAATCTACCTTTTATATATGCGTTTACACGTACCGAAAGAACTAAAGGATTTTGCGCTTACCTGCAAAGAACACGGCTACCAATGTTTTCTGGTAGGCGGGGCTGTTCGTGATCTGCTTATGAGACGAACGGTAAAGGACTTTGACCTTGCCACCAATGCCCTGCCCCGCCAGGTAATGAAATTATTCAAGCGGGTCATTCCCACGGGTTTGCAGCACGGCACGGTCACGGTACTTTACAAGAAATACCAGTTTGAGGTTACCACCTTCAGAATCGAGGGCAGGTATGAGGATTTCAGAAGACCCGAAAGCGTGGAGTATGCCGCTTCGATCGATGAGGATCTTAAGCGGCGGGACTTCAGCATTAATGCCATCGCCTATGATCTCCAAACGGGGGCACTGCTCGATCCGTTTCACGGCAGGGAGGACATCAAGGCAAAAATCATCCGTGCTATCGGCAATCCGGAAGAACGCCTGAAAGAGGACGCCCTGCGCACCCTGCGCGCCTGTCGCTTTGCCTGTGTATTTCGGTTTGAAATCGAGGAAGAGACGCTTCAGGCAATAACCCGCACTGCCGCTTTGATAAATCGGATTTCCAAAGAGCGTATCAGGGATGAACTGGTTAAAATCATCGCAAGCGGTATACCTTCACAGGGATTTGAGCTGCTTTCCAAGGTGAAACTCCTGCACTTTATTATGCCTGAACTTGAAGCATGCAGAGGGGTTACCCAGCCGGCCATGCATTGCTTTGACGTCTATTTTCACTCACTCTATTCCTGCGATGCCGCTCCGGCCGCAAACCTTACCGTGAGACTGGCCGCGCTTCTGCATGATATCGGCAAACCGCTCTGCGTAACCCGGAACATTGAGGGAGAGCTGCGCTTTTTCGGTCACGAAAAAAAATCCGCCGATATGTCCCGGCGCATTCTCCGGCGCCTTAAGTTTCCCAATGCGGTGATCAACTCTGTGTATCATCTTATCTTCCATCATATGTGGGGGTATGATGATTCCTGGACGGATGCCGCGGTAAGAAGATTCTTACGGCGCGTGGGCCCTGAAAATATTGATGAGCTGTTTCTTTTAAGAAAAGCGGATCAGGCGGGAATGTGCAACCGCCCTGCTTCACCGTTGGCCCTGGATGCGTTTCGCAGACACATCGACCGGGTTTTGGCGGATGCCGCGGCGCTCACCGTGCATGATCTTGCGATAAACGGAAATGATATCAAACGTGAACTTGCCCTGGATGAGGGAGTATATATCGGGAAGATTCTGGACTTTCTTCTTGAATCCGTGCTGGATGATCCTGCCTTGAATACTCACGCCAGACTGTTGGAAATGGCGCGGAAATTTTATAAGCAGCGCCTTAAGCCTTTTTAGGGGTAGATTTTTTATTTAATTTGTTATACGCAATCCCCGCGGCTTCCTGTTCCGCTTCTTTTTTGTTTTTTCCCACACCTTTGCCGTAGGAGACATTATTGATACTTACCTCAATCACAAAGGTTTTATCATGATCGGGACCGCTTTTTTTTACGACATTATATTTGGGATAAGATTTATATCGCTTCTGCACAAACTCCTGCAGCAAACTCTTATAATCTTTTTTGTGCCGGTCTTCCACCACCTTGTCTATCTCGGGGATCAACAGGCGCAGTACGAAATCCTTTACCAGCGCATACCCCGAATCCAGATAATAAGCACCGATGATGGCCTCCATGGCATCGGCCAGCAGGGCTTTTTTACTCCGTCCTCCGGAATATTCTTCACCCTTGCCGATGAGGATATAGTTGTCAACGCGGATTTTTTTGGCTACGGTCGCCAGAATATCTTCACTTACCACAAAGGATTTGATCTTTGCCAGGTCACCTTCAGTCTTATCTCCGGAAGTGATAAATAGGTACTCGCTGATGATCAATCCCAAAACAGAATCGCCCAGAAATTCCAGCTTTTCATTGTTTTCGGTTTCTACCGGTATTTCATTTGCGTATGAACGGTGAGCAAAAGCCAGGTTCAAGAGTTTATCGCTCTTGAACCTTATTCCGGCTAGCTTTTGAAATAATTTTAATTCTTTTTTTCTTTCCTGGTCTATCGGAGGTGCAATTAAATGATTTGTATTTTTTAACATGAATTAACGTAAAATGTTATTTTTTATCAAGTTCTGATTTGATGTATTCCAGCGCGTCTCCTACCGTTTCGAACTCATTGGCTTTTTCATCAGGAATGGTAATTCCAAGTTCCTCTTCAATCGCGTACACAAGTTCATAAGTATCCAGACTATCCGCACCGAGGTCCTCTCTAAAAGAAGCATTCGGTGTGATCTCACTCTCGTCCCTTTCCAGTCTTTCAGCAATCAGTTTTTTCATCTTTCCTAAAAGTTCATTTTTATCCATACATAACTCCTTTTATTGTTTTATGGTTAAGCCATTTCTTCAGGCTTCAGGATTTGTTTTCCCCGATAGAAACCGCATTTAGGGCATACTCGATGTAACACCGTGAGATTCCCGCAGTTATTACATTCGACCAGGTTTGTAGGCGATAAACGCATATTAATCGTTTTTCTACCGCGAGTCCGTGCTTTTGACGTTTTATGCTTTGGTACTGCCATATTCCATCCTTACGTCGTGTTTGTAGTTAAGATAGCAAAAATTACACTATTGTTACTGTATTGTCAAGGTCTTTGTAGTTTTAACTTTAAGGCTTTAGCCACCAGATCGGGAACCATTTCCGAAATATCACCGTTAAACATCGCCACCTCTTTTATGGCGGATGAGCGAAGCACAAAATATTTTTTATCGGTCGGTAAAAAGATCGTCTCAATATCGGCGTTTAATGCTTTGTTCATCATTGACAGCTCGAACTCATAATCAAAGTCCGAGAGTGCCCGCACACCCCGTAAAATAACATTTGCTTCCATCTTCTGGGCGAAATCAACAATCAAACCCTCCCACAGATGAACGTTCACATTCTCATGTATTTTTACCAGTTTTTCCATCATCTCAAAGCGTTCCCGGGGCGTAAAAAAACATTTTTTTTCGGGATTTACCGCAATGACAATCTCAATATGATCGAAAATCTTTACCGCCCTGGAGATAACATTTAAATGTCCGTTGTTCGGGGGATCGAATGTTCCCGGATAAATAACACGTATCATACAAGCTCCGGCAATAGCTTACACAAATTAAAATCCAAGGTCAAGGAGTGGTGAAATGACAATAAGTGGAAAAAAAGATACTGCAACGAACCTTACAGAAAAAAAGTCGAATTTATTGATTTTTCGGCGGCACTTATGTAGAATTTAAACAAAATGGAGAAAAATGGATTATTCGGTCTGCTTGTCAGTTTCCTGTTATTTCTACTACTATGCTGTTCCACGGTCACGGAACATAACGCCGCCGGGGACTCAAAAAATTACCAGGCAAGTCAGGAGGAATACAATACAGCCTACAAGGAAACATATCGTTTCATAGAAACAATCCAAGAGACAATGGATACCGGAAATTTTCCCGCCTGGAAGAAGCTTCTGACCGCCGAATACATACATAAGTACAGTGATCCACGATACTTAAAGCGGATATCGAATGAACCCGGCCTGAAAAACAACCATATCGTTCTGCATAATCTTCATGATTACTTTGTCTATGTTTTTATACCCAGTCGGTCGGGCATTACAATGGATCGGATAGAGTTCATTACGCAGAACCGCGTTAAGGTTATTACTATTGTAAACAATACCGATTATGTGATATATTTATTGCAAAAGGAAGAAAACCATTTATGGAAAATCGGGGTGTGGTAGTGTATAGCCGATATAATAGTATACACGTAATATAATTAAACGGAGTGTAAAAATGAAAACAAAAGCCTTGTGCATTCTTTTTAGCCTGTATTTTTTTATCTCCATTACGGCTGTTTTTGCCCAGAGTGAAGACAGCACTTCTACCGGCAAGGAACCGTCTGTTGAGGAGCTTTACCTGAAAAATCCCCAACTGCAGATAATTAATGAAGAAGCCGCGGCTGATGGCAGGGAATCAAAGTTGCTGGCCGTTTCACACGCGGAAGATTCATTGAAAAAGGGTGTTTCCGGAGATGAAGAATATACCATGGTCCTGATTTTGGGTCGTCTTGCAGGCGAAGGCACCACCACAATTCTCTCACGGCAGGGCCGTGTCGTCAATTATTTTCCCGAGGTACGTGGCCAGGCCTGCAGCGCGCTTCAATTTGTACAAGGAGACAAAGCCAAGGCCAAGGCTGTAAACATCCTCATCGGTGTGCTTGTAAACGATGTAGATCCGATCGTTAAATCAAATGCAGCCTATGCTCTGGGTGTTATCGGACTGAATGAAAACGGATATACCGTACAGGCGATTGCCTCAGCAATAAAGGTCCAGGATGAACTGGCCCCAAATGACAATTTTGCTTATGTTTCTGCCCTGGCATTAGGAAAAATCGCCAAGGCTAATAACGGTATTTACCAACCCCAGGCCTTCCGGGCCCTGGTAAGAATTGCCCAGGGCAACTACAGCAGAGTGGTCAAGGACAAAGCCCTCGAGGTGCTTGAGGAACTGAGGCAGTATAACAAATAAATTAAAACAAAATTAGATTATTTTGTTTTGAGAATGGTAGTTCTCCAATCCGGCATGTTGTCCGGATCTTCATACTGAATTCTTTTTCTTATTACAAAAGGGAATATGGAAGGGTCACGTTGGAAGCGAACGATACCAAAACTGCCGTTTCCCAGATAACACACCTTTTCATGTGATGCTAATTCCTCGGTCTTTTCAATAGTCTTCAGAATACAATCAAAATGGGCGGGTTGTCCTGTTTCCAAATGATGTATTGCGGATACCAGGTCCCTGATCTGGTTTTTGCATAACGGGCACAGCGGATAATTCTTGTTTTCTTCCGGCCTCCTCCGCTCCCTGTTCATTTTGTTCCGGTTCCGATGAGGGTTATAATGCGATTTTTTGCGGTTATGGTATGACATATTCTAATCCTTATCGATTAAATCTTCAGTAAGTTTCTGTGCTATTTTGCTTATGGCATCGGACAGATACTCTTTATTGTGTATCTTCTTTTTGAGTTCTTCCAATCTGTCTTTATCGCTTGGTTTCGCGATCTTCAACTTTTCCGCTGCCTCCCGGTCGTTAAAATGCATTCATGATATGATGCATCTTCTCAAAATTATCCTGAAACAAAATCACATCAAAACGTTTATGATTTTCAACGTAATGCATGTTGTTCATCAGGTAATATTTGGCTGTCTTGATAATATGCTGTTTCTTCTTCGCGTTAATAATATATTCCAGGTTTTCCTTCTCCAGGTAATCCGAAACTTTGACCTCGATAAACGCGATTGTGCTGTTTTTTACGGCAATAATATCGATCTCACCATATTTTGACCGGTAATTTTTACTTAAAACAGTATAACCATCCTGCAGGAGTTTTTCAACCGCTTTATTTTCACCGATTGTTCCTTTTTCTTTTCTTTTCATAGGGCTATACCTGCAGCGTCTTCTTATCCACCGCGCGGACTATAAAATAATCCCCGCTTTTTAACAGGTCAATCTTCCTGCTCTCCTGAATTTTTTCGCCCAATTCATCGATGATAATCTCCACCCGCGGCCGTAACGGAGCATCCGTATTGATTTCAATTACCCGGCCGATTGCGCCATTGTTCAGCAGCACTATACTCCCGATAGGATAGATCCCCATTCCCTTTAAGAACGCCTTTACCACATTCGGATCGAACCGCTTAAAATTATCACTGATAATGTTTTTCATGGCATCGTAACCGATCATATGTCCCCTGTACGGTCGTTCCTTGACCATGGCCACATATGAGTCCGCCACAGCCACAATGCGGGCAAACAGCGGGATTGAATCTTTTTTCAGCTTTTTTGGATATCCGTTTCCGTCCCACCTTTCCTGATGATAAAGACCTATCTGGGCGATATCATTCGGATACTTGAGCTCTTTTGAGATGATGGTATAGGAATAAATGGGATGCGTTTTTATCATATTGAGTTCTTTGGGCAGCAAGTCGCCTTTTTTATTTACTATGTCCTCCGGAATCCGCAGCATGCCGACATCGTGCAATAGTGCTCCCGTTGCCATCATGATGATTCGGTGGCTGATTATCTTTAAAATAAGCCCGATGACGATGGAAATAATCGTAGAGTTGACCGAATTGGTAACCAGATCATCCGCGTGTTGTTCCGCCTGAACTACCAACTGAATCATCTGGTTTTTATATTCTTTTACATGCTGGTATAAATCATTCACGATCCTGTCGATCTTATCATGTGTAATTGCTTTCTGTGTTTTTATTTCATTAAAGACTTCACTTAAGTTTCCCAATACCTGAATGTACATATCAAGGCACTTTTTTTCTTCAGGTTCCAGTTCAAATAACCGGTCCGGAGAAACCTTTTCCGGTTGAGTGTCATCCTGAATTTGCTTCCCGTTTGTACGGACAAACATGATTTCCCAGCGTTTCAAACGCTCGATATCTTTTTCTTTAACGGAAATGCCCGGGGGTACCAGAATATTCTTTTCGTCGATGTAAACAGGAGCATCGAATTTCATCCCGGCCTTGAGGTCATTTACGGCTATCTCATTCATTGTCAGCTCCAAAGTGTGCAACAAAAACAAGGATTTTGGCTATTATCTCATAATACTCTTCCGGTATCAACGATCCCAGCTCCAATCCTATCAGCCCTTCGGCAATCGGCGGATTCTCTACTATGGCAATATCATTCAAAGCGGCCAGTTCCTTGATCTTTTTCGCGAGTTCACCTTTGCCTTTTGCCAGGATAAATGGTGCGGGAAAATCATCCGTATATTTAAGAGCAACCGCTTTTTCCATCATCTTCCACACTTCACTTATTGTAGTTTATTGATACTTTTATAATAGTTTATCTCATCAACAGGAGAAAAACCATCAATATTTTCTTCCTCATCTATAGTATCGTCAATTTTTATATTGTTGTTATCTAATTTTGCCGCAAGTTCATTAAGACCCTGCTTTGCTTTTTTTATGCTCATCTTGTTATTGCAGTATATCTTCATATTCAGGGGAGATGCCGCGGCATTGATAAAAAAACTCCAGCGCGTTCCTTCACCACGCTGTACGATAACAGTGAACTTAACTATCTTCCTTGTATAGCTGTCATAAAGCATTCTGACGGTACCTTCCAGATCACTGCCGTCAAGCGTATAGTGGAAAGGAAGAATAATCCAATTTTCGCCTTCCGCATAAAGATGGTTGAACAAAGGCAGTATGTTATCGTTATTCAGCCCGGTTTTGGTGATTGTATCTTTCAACGCCTGCTTGATATCCTGCGTTACCACCGGTTCACGCCGCTCTTTATGTTTTTGCCTGTCCTCTTTTTTCTGTTCACCGTAATTCAACACCGACACAAGTTCGGCAATATGCAGTGATTCAAGTGAAATACCCTTTTTTAAGAGATGCACCAAGAGCGTAATGAGATGCCTGTCTTGCTTTTTTAATTTATTCAGCAGGGACCTTATTCTGTTAATACTGTGAGCCTCAAGCGGAAGACCGCCCTTTATCAGACTTGAAATGATAACAAGAGACAATGGATCATTGCGTATACCCTGCCCTGAAAGCTTTTCCTGCAGCAGGGTTTTTTCATCTGAAAGCAGGTGCAGGTTAATTTTTGTTCCCTCAAGCTGGGCCCGCGCCTTGATAATATCACCCGGTTTCAATTCCAGAAGTGAATACGCGGGAACGGTTTTGCCGTGGATTCCGATCGCCCATTTGTGAGGAGCCAATTTCTTCAGGACACTGATATACACAAAATCACCGGATTTCAATTGTTGCTGGAATCCGGCATCCCGTTCTATCTGAACATTTCTGTGTATATCAAGCGGAAGCATCCGTTCCTGTAGTCTCCTTTTCCTGGACGGGCGGCTGCTCTTTGACCTGTGTCTTCGTTACTTCAGGCTTTTTCGTTTCTTCTTTTTTTGCTTCAGTCGGCTTTACTGCAGTCTGCTTTACCTCGGCCCGGTTTGCTTCGGTCTTTTTGACCTCGGTATTTTTTACCTCGTTCTTTTTTACCTCTTCAATCACCGTCTGCTGCGACGCGGCGGGTTCAGCGGCTTTCTTGGTTACCTTGGCCGCGGGAGATTTTGTAACCTTTTTCTCCTTCTTCCTGATAAACTCTTTTACCTTGGCGGCTTTACCCACCCTGCTTCTGATATAATAAAGCTTCGCCCGGCGCACACGACCCAAACGAACCACTTCAATATTCGCAATTTTAGGTGAATGCAGGGGAAATGTACGCTCCACGCCCACACCATAGGAGATTTTGCGAATGGTAAACGTTTTACGAATTCCGGTATTTTTCTTGGCAATACACAGCCCCTCAAATACCTGTATTCTTTCATTTTTCCCTTCAATAATTTTATAATGTATCTTAACAGTATCTCCAATATTGAAATCTGTGATATCATCTTTAAGCTGTTCCGCTTCACATGCTTTAATAAGATCCATTTTCTTTCTCCCTTCTTGCTTATGGTTTTTTATGTTTCAATAACTCAGGTCTGTTCTCCCGGGTTTTTTTTATTCTCTGTTCCAAACGCCATTTTTCTATCTCGGCGTGATTACCGCTTAAAAGTACGACCGGAACCTCCAACCCCAGAATCTTGCGGGGTCTGGTATAATGCGGATATTCCAGCAGCCCATCCTGGAAGCTTTCCTCTTCCAGCGATTGGCGGTTGATAACCCCGCTTACCATCCGGTTTACCGCATCGACGATTACCATAGCGGCAGTTTCTCCGGCCGAAACGATGTAATCACCGATGGATATCTCATCGGTTACAAAGGTATCGATTATTCTCTGATCAATCCCTTCATAATGTCCGCATACTATAACAATTTCCTTCTCTTGTGCCAAGCGGCAGACCAGATTTTGGTTGAGTAATCTCCCGCTTGGGGATGGATAAATCACCCTTTTTTTCTTTCCCCCCGCTTTACGAATCGCCCGTGCCAAAGGTTCCGCCTTCAGTACCATGCCCGCCCCACCGCCGAAAGGGGCGTCATCGCATGTCTTGTGCTTGTCCCGGGCAAAATCCCGCAGCCGGATAAGCTTCACCTTAACCAGTTTCTTTTCTATTCCCCTGCCGATGATCGAGCTCTGTAAAAATTCAGCGAACACCTCGGGGAAAAGCGTAATTATGGTAATCGTCACTGCAGAAAATACTCCTCCCGCAAGTATATCCGCTGCTTTCCGGTATCGATCTTCCCGATAAAATGGTCCTGGAACGGTACCAGAGAACTCTTCCCTTCATTGTCTTCTACCTCAAGCAGATCGTTTCTTCCGCCTTCACATACCGCGGTCACGCGCCCTACTTTTACTTTCCCTAAGTACACGTCACACTTACACAGGTCTCTTATATAATACTCACCTTTTAATAAAGGATTTGCGTATTTATTATCTACCCAGATCTCACAACCGGAATACTCTTTTATCCGCTCCGGTGTGTCGATCCCCTCTATCTTCATCAACAGCGTACCTTTAGTGTGTAAGACCTTGGTTACCGTAAACACTTCAAGCTTGTCATGTTTTAATAAATGCACTTTCTTAATTTTAAAAAAATGCCTGCTCTCTCCTGAAAAACTCTTTATCTTAAAGAAACCTTTTATCCCATGACTGGAGAGAACCTTCCCCACTGCGATTAAATTGTTTAATCCAATATCTCTAATACTACTCTCTTCTCCTTCTTTGTCGCTGCCGCGCTTAAAATCGTACGTATTGCTTTGGCTATTCTGCCGTGCTTCCCGATAACCTTCCCAATATCGCCATCGGAAACTTTCAGTTCCAAAATGGTTGATTTCTCTCCTTCGATCACATTAACATTTACCCCGCTTGGATTATCAACCAGTGCTTTGGCAATGTACTCAACAAGCTCTTTCTCCACAATAATCTCCTTTCTGATAGTAAGTCTTCCTTAATTATTGGATATTCTTTCGTTTCAAGAGCCTTTTTACGGTGTTACTCGGTCTGGCGCCTTTTTCCAGCCATTCCTTCATCCGGTCGTCCTTTATGAAAATCTGTTTTTCCTCCACCTCAATGGGATGATAAAAACCTATTTCCTCAAGCGATCTTCCGTCTCGAGGTGCGCGTGAATCCATTACCACAATTCTGTAATAAGGTCTCTTTTTAGTTCCTATCCTTTTTAACCTTATCTTTACACTCAAATCTTTGCCTCCTTGATAATTTTTATCTTGTGTCTACTGCATTCCCAGTCCAGACATCATCTGTGCTTGGTAATTCTTGTTTTTTGATACTTTTTTCATCATATTTTTCGTTTTCTCGAACTTCTTCAACAGCTTGTTTACATCGAATACCGCGGTACCGGACCCCCTGGCAATACGCTTTCTCCTGCTTGGCCCGATAATGCGCGGATTCTTTCTTTCCTTGCGCGTCATGGAAAGTATGATGGCCTCTTCTCTTTTCATCTCAGCCATATCAATCTGATCGGGATCGACATTACCCTTTAATCCCGGAATCATATCAATCAGGGAACGCATACTTCCCATTTTTTTCATGCGGCGGAATTGACTGAGATAATCCTCAAAATCGAATGTTTTTGACTCGATTTTACGCTGCAGGTCTTCCGCTTCTTCCTGCTCAATTGTTTCCTGGGCCTTTTCCACCAGGGTTACCACATCACCCATGCCCAATATCCTTGACGCAATACGCTGCGGATAGAAGGGTTCAAGATCCTCTTCCTTTTCCCCGACCCCGATATACTTGATCGGCTTCCCGGTGATGTTTTTGATGGAAAGGGCCGCACCGCCCCTGGTATCTGAGTCGAATTTTGTGAGGATTACCCCGCTTATTCCCACCTTCTCGTTAAATTCCTTGGCAATGTCCACCGCATGCTGACCGGTCATGGCATCCGCCACCAGCAGCACCTCATCAGCTTGTGCCGCCTTGCTTATGGATTTGATCTCATCCATCATCCGGTCATCGATGTGCAGTCTTCCCGCCGTATCGATAATCACCGTATCAAACTGGTTTTTCGCGGCATAGTGCAGTGCGTTTTTTACCACTTTTAGCGATGTGGTATTTTCTTCCTTATAGACCTCTATCCCGATTTTCCGTCCCAATACCGAAAGCTGCTCAATCGCGGCCGGGCGCACCAGGTCGGCCGCAACCAAAAGCGGTTTTCTGTTCTTCTTATGCAGATGATACGCCAGCTTGGCCGCGGTGGTCGTCTTTCCCGATCCCTGTAAACCCAAAAACAACAGGACCGAAACCGTATCCGGACCCTTTAAGGCCAGGTCTACCTTTTCATCCCCCAACAGCCAGACAATACGGTCGTGGATAATTTTAATAAACTGTTGGCTGGGGGTAACCCCGCTTAAAACCCTGGCGCCGCGCGCGTCTTCCATTGCATTGTTGATAAACCGCCGCACCACGCGTATGTTCACATCTGCTTCAAGCAGGGCCATTTTGATCTCATCAATGGCCTGTTCCACGTTCTTGTCGCTGATGGATGCCTTTCCGCTTACGAGTTGAATTATATCGGTAAATTTCCTGCTTAACCTGTCTAACATCATTTTGCCTATGTTCTAAACTTAGATTATATACATTTTATTTATTATAATGTCAAGGCGGGAATAGAGCCCTCGGGCTTGGTTACCTTATTTCTTTGCCGCCAAAGAAATTATCAGCTCCACCTCACCAATGGAAGTACCGAGTTGATTGGCGATCATATCTGAAGAAAAACCGGTTGAATACATGCGCATGACCTCTTCTTTTATATCCCGGTTCTTATTGCCCCCCACCGCGGGAGAAAGATTTGTGTAGATCTTCTTGCTTAAATCGTGCTTCTCACTTTCCCGTTTTAATACTCCCAGGCGTTTATCGGTTGCCGTAAGAATATTTTGTATTTCCGTCAGTTTATGCTCCATTATCCCGATATTTCTTTCGGTGGTACTGTTTAATTCAGTGATAATCTTTTCCACTTCCCGCTCTATCTTTTCAATCTGTGCGTCATGCGAAAACTGCTTTTCCAATTTTTTCTTTAAGAATATGTAGAGCAACAAAAAACTTATTAACTGACAGGCAACAATAAACAGAAAGATTTCCATAAATCCCGCGCTTACCCTAATATATCGATATGCTTTCCCAGGTCCGGGTCGGCAAAAACAGATTTTTTTTGCATTTCCTTCTTCTCTTTTTCCTTTTTTTCTCTTTCCTGCTCTTCCTGTTTTTTCTTCTCGTCGTTATTTAACTTCTCCAGGCCTTGTCCCAGTTCCTTGCTCTGGTTCACGGAGTTGTCCTGCTGCTCCGTGGCCTTTACCAATTCCATTCCCTGTAATGATTGGGTAATCGCCGTTCCCTCTTTTTGAATGGACTGTTCTTTTCCCACCTGATTCATTTGTGAGAAAAGAATCTGCATATCTATGGGAAGAATCGACATTACCGTCTCCTTAGGAATTCTCCCTCAACCGGCTCATATCTAGTCATCCGTATTCGCTTTCCTTCCAGGACATAGGTAACGGACTTTTGCTCTACCCTGACCTTGTCCATAACATCCTTCAAATAGATTTTTACACCGGGGAATACACGCTCGGAGGCGGATATTTTTCCTTTGATTTTGAGGGAGGCCAGATGATGTTTGATCTCTTCCATTTGGGTTTTGGTTTCTTTCATATCAGAGAGCAGCTTCATGCGTTTTTCGTTTAACTCAAGCAGGTATTTCTCTTTTTCCTCCGGTAGATTTTTTTGAACCTTTTTTAAATTTTCCAGTGTATTGATGTTTCTTTCCAACTCCTCCATCTCTTTGGTAAATCCATCGAACGTGTTGTTCAACTCTATCAGTTTTTCTTTGCTCCTCGGATCATACCCTACCTCCAAAATCGTTTCCGCACCGGCTACGGAACCCAGGTTCTTTGCATTGATCTCCTCGGACGCACGCAGCCTGCCGCCGACAATGGAAGCCCTTCTGCCCTGGCAGATTATCTTTTTATTTGAGTCCACAAACGAGTGAAGGATTCCGTCCGTTACGATAACATTGTTTTCAGCTTCAATATACGCGTGTTCAATGAATTTTGCATAGACATTTTTACCGCAGCGAATCTTTCCCTCGTTTTTACCCAGGATACCCTGATGGACTATGATATCGCCTTCGGCATCAAGTACCGCCTTTCCCACGTTGCCGGTTACCTCTATGTTGCCGGCAGCCTTGACCGAAAATCCGTCCTCAACATTCCCGCGAACTATGACCGTTCCCAGGAACAGAATATTACCGGTATGCAGGTTTACGTCACCCGGTACGGTGTATACCGGCTCCACATTCAATTTTCCGTTTAAAAGAATTACCTGTCCATTAATCTCGGAAATGGCGGTCATCCCGTCTTCGGACAGTTTTACGTTTTTTCCTACAGAAATCACAGTATCTTTGCCCGGTTTGGCGGGCATTGTCTTTCCGGTAACGGTCTGACCGTCCCTTCCCCGTTCCGGTGGTATTTTCTTTGCAATCTGCTGGCCGGCCACCACATTTTCAATCAGATTCAGATCCTTAAAATCAACCCGGCCGTTCTTCTCTTTGAGTATGATCGTTGAGTGGTCCGTATTAAAATTATAAACAATTTTAGCATCATTGCCGTTTGCCTGTTTCTGCCCTTCGGCAATCATTATTTCTTCATTATAGATGGGGTTTTCTTCAAGGTGTTGTAACGCTTCCTCTTTTATTCCGAATACGACACGGTTGTTTTTCAGATAACTTCTGATGGTTTCGGCATTCAGATCAGATCCGCCGGGTCCCGGAGCCTGCAGCAGCAGGTAGGCCTTCATCTCCATATCGGCAATACTGACCGACATCACCGGGTCATTCGCGGGAACATACTCATAGTTGGCGATTTTAACATAGTTTCCGTCAGAGTACCGCACAACTTTTTTTACCAGTTCCTCATTGTAATGCCCGATATTCCGCTTCATTATCATATTTTTTGCCAAATCCACGGTAACCCGTCTTCCGGTTCCGGTTGGTTTGGTTACCTTAATAAACACCCCGTCCGGCTGCAGACGCACACTCACCTTACCGTCCCTGTTCCGCGCGTGCTCCTCAAAATCCATCTTCATGTTACCGGCGTCAAGCATATCCTCGGCAAAAATATCCTGGGCATCCACCCCGCCTGATGAGGCATAGGCGATCAGCTCCCAGTCTCCGCCGCCCATGCCCATCACCTTTTTGCTTCCGCGCTTTATTATCTCATATTCAATTTTTTTTACCGGCAGTCCCAGTTGGATAGCCGCCTCACGCAGGGCATCATCAAGTGTTTTTCCCTTTGCGTGGATACTTTTATTATTCATATCCTTTTCGTAAAGGGTCTTCATATATTTTCTTAGCTGATCAAGTTTGATCACGTTACATTATTCCTTTTTTCAGGCTTGTCAGCTTTGCCCGCAAGCGTAAAATCGCTTTCGTATGCAGCTGCGATACCCTGGACTCCGTTACTGAGAGTACCTCTCCTATCTCTTTTAAAGTTAAGTCTTCATAATAGTAAAGGACAAGCACTTTTTTTTCCTTTTCCGGAAGCTCATTGATGGCCTCAATAATGACCCGCTTGATTTCATTTTTTTCTACTATTATATCGGGGTTCAAACTGGAGGGAGACTCAATACTCTCCGCGATTGATATTTTATCATTGTCCTCACCGGTATACCAGATATCATGGATTGACATGATTGATGTTCCGCTTATCTTCAGCATAAGGTTCTGGTAATCATCATTTGAGATGTTCATGGCCTTGGCAATCTCCTTATCGGATGCGGACCTTCCCAACTGGCCCTCAAGATGCGATATAGTATCTTCAACCTCGCGTGATTTTTGCCTGACCGAACGCGGGACCCAATCGATGGAGCGAAGCTCATCAAATATCGAACCACGTATACGAGTGACCGCGTAGGTTTTAAATTTTACATGCTTGTCCGGATCGAATTTTTCAATAGCGTCAAAAAGACCGAACACGCCGTAACCGACAAGATCCTCGAATTCCACATTCTGCGGCATGCCGATCGCAACCTTTCCGGCCACGTATTTTACCAGAGGGGCATACTGCTTTACAAAAAAATCACGAATATTCGGATCCTTTGTTTTTCGATACGCCCGCCATAATTCTTCTTCGGATTTCTTTTTTAATACCTCATCGGCCATGTTTTTTTGGTCCTTCCTCATCTCGTTTTATTATCGTACGCACGGCTTGTGCATACACCTGGGGATCGTGTTTTTTATTCAAAGAGTCACCAATTTTGGAACTTACCTGCGGGAAATTACTATCTTCACCCGGCTCATCATTTTTCAGCACCATGAACGAGTTCTCCAAAACTCCCATATCAGGGAGTTCATCCAGTTCTTCATTTCCGATAGTTTCCGCTGGATTTTCCCCCGTGCTTTCCGTAATGCCTTCCGCGGTGCTTTGCGCGGTGTCTTCCATGGTACCTTCCACAGTGCCTTCCACAGTGCCTTCCACAGTGCCTTCCACAGTGCCTTCCGCAGCGCTTTCCACAGTGCCTTCCACAGTGCCTTCCACAGTGCCTTCCGCAGCGCTTTCCGCCGCATCCTGTGTAAAAGCAGGTATCTCCGACCCTTCCGTATCCGCCGGTATTTCCTTCCCTTCGGGTGCTTCGGCAGCGGCTGTTTCCGCTGCTTCCATTGCTGATGCTTCCCGCCCGGTCATTATCTCATAATCCTGTGAAATATTATTCCTGTACTCATCAGCCGTTACTTCTTCACTGATACTATCACTTTCCTCATCCCCTCGTTCAAAGGCGGGGGATTCATCCATAGCGTCATAGTTTTCTTCATCACCGCCGAGTTCTTCCGTGGCTTCTGCCTCTTCCGCACTTTCCGTCTCATCCATGTCTTCCGTATCTTCCAACAGTGAGCCGCCGATTACAGGATTTTCCTCCGGCAGAACGATATCGATATTTTCATTTGTTTCCCTGTCGGTTGCGGATTTATAATCGGGGTTGAATATCTCCGGAGTAAAACGGTTCAAAAGGTAGCTTGCCGCGGCGCCGATACCGGCAAAAACAACGGCAAAAATAATGGCACGAAATAATATTATTAAAAACGGATTACCGCTGAAAAGTCCTACCAAAAATGATAAACCAAACCCTATGATCCCCGTATATGCCGCAATATTCCAGCGTATCATTTTTTTCTACCCCTCATTAAAAGATTATGAGAAAAACCTTTCACCGTCAAGACGGTTTTAGTTTCCAAAAAGTTTCTTTAAAAATCGCGATATTCCTCTCCCTTCCCTATATTCGATATTTTCCAGCCTGCTGATAATATGCTTGATACAGATCGATGCTTTGCCGTGTGGGTCCATGGAATAAAAGGGGCGCTGCTTGATCACCGCATTATGCACCAGCTTGTCATCATACACAAAACCAAGGTAATCCACCTTGATGTTCAGAAAATTACTCGCAATAGAGATAACCCTGTTGGCAACTTTTTTTCCCTCGATCACGGACCCCACCCTGTTTACCACAAGCTTCAAACCAAGATCAAGGTTCTCTATTTCCGTAGCGATTATTTTGATAATCCCGTAGGCATCGGTAATGGCCGTGGGTTCCGGCGTGGTGACGATAATGACATCATCCGCGGCCGCGATGAAGGAAATGACGTTATTCGATACTCCGGCGCCCGTATCTATAATAATGATGTCGGCATTGGCCAATTCATCAAGTTCCTGAATAAAAATCTTTCGTTCGTCCTCACTTAAGTTTGCTATCTTGGAAAATCCCGAGGCACCGGCAACAATCTTGATTCCGAAATTGGTGTCCATGATGATGTCTTTCATTTTTTTCTGCTGCCGGATGACGTGGTAAAGATTGTATTTGGGAATTACTCCCAGGACGACATTTACATTGGCAAGACCCAGGTCCGCATCCATTACGGTAACTTTTTTCCCCATCTGCGCATAGGCCAGGGCCAGGTTAATGGCAAGGTTCGTTTTTCCCACCCCTCCCTTGCCGCTTGAAACCGTAATAATCCGGGTTGCCGAACGGTGATTCGAGTTTTTGCTCTGCATTAACTCTCTAAGTTTTTCTGCCTGATCAGCCATGTAGTTAGCTCCACATCTCATTTAAAACTTTATCTCTGCTGCCGTATTTCTTTTCCAGGTATTCACGATTAATGGTAAATCCTTCGAGCTGCATGAGAAAGCGGATTACCGAAGCTCTTTCTATATCCTGCGGTACCTTCTGGCCGTCGGTAATAAAAACCGCCGATTTACGTTTTTTTGACATTATACTTATGATATTACCGATTTGCGAGGTCTCGTCAAGCTTTGTGATGATAATCGATTCGTATTTAAACGGCTCGTACTGCTGAAAAATCTCATCCAGATCACGGTATTTGGTTGTAGCGCTTACCGCCAGAAA